>Ga0315536_1000240_pt1 | contig 27476 bp, 20 predicted proteins | sample SalMarSW160230MG_FD_203093 | JGI IMG/M metagenome (GOLD analysis project Ga0315536, IMG submission 203093) | Salt marsh sediment microbial communities from the Plum Island Ecosystem LTER, Massachusetts, United States - Salt Marsh Sediment SW1602-30 ...
TGCTGGAGAGAGTATTCCCAATCAATTTTTTGTCATCCACCTCTACCCTTTTTATTAATGCCTCCTGGAAATATGACAACGATTTCTTATAATCCTGATTAAAATATATTGCTCCAAAACTGCCCAAGATTTCTGCTTCTCCCCGTTCATCATGAATATCAGTGTACAGACCTAACGCTTTCTGACAATAATCGATGGCTTTCTGAGGTTCATTACCAAGCCGGTACTTAGTTGCCATTTCATATAAACTATCAGCCTCTAATTTCTTCTGTTTCTGATCAGGCGACCAGTTTTTCAAATAACTAACAGCTATTGTAAGGCTTTTCTCCCCAAAAATGTCTTCGAAACTTTTTGCACATTTTTCTGCAATTACCAATAAATTAAGGGATTCGGAGACTCTTCCATTCAGCCCATTACTAATGCATTCATCAATAAGGTCATTAACAAATTGTTTAACAAACAATCTGTGTTCCTTAATCAATAAAAAAGCCAGAGTATCGTTATTGTTGAAATATGCCTTGCCTAGCTCCTTTGAAAATTCCGACTGATTGAGTTCCTGTGGCTGCGAATATATCGTACCTATATTAAAGAAGGAGATGAATATAAATAATGCCGGAATAGAAAATATTCCAAAAGATTTTATTGATTTGATTCTCATTCTCATGACTGTTATTTAATAAAGCTGACAGTCAGACGGACAAAATCGAAATGAAATTATAAATAAATTACTTGTCCGAATTTTTAGACAGTATCAATGCCCTTTGAAGTTCTTCTATTGCTCTGTCCTTATTCCCCACTTCAGAATAAAGAGATCCCAATATTTCATGAGGCATCGGAGCGTCCGAATTAATTTTTGCAACAATTTGCATCTCATTTATGGCATCCTGCAGCAATCCGTTATTTATATAGTATGCTCCAAGTACAGTATGCAAACTGCTGCTTCCCGGATCATTTTTGAAAGTTTCCTTAATTACTTTTTCATTCTGCTCTACCTCTCTGGATTCTTCGAGTGAAAGAACAGAAAATGTATTATTTGCAGATTTATCAGTTTCAATAAGATATTCCCCCTCAACATTCCAGAAATAAGGGGTCCCGAAATCGAGGCCCTTTTCATTTTCGGGATATATCAGAGTATATCCCGACACTTTCTTTTTCCACACCAATCCACCACTGTTATAAAGATTAACAGTATAATTATCATATGATTTCTTTGCAGTCCAGGAAAATGAAGGGCGATCGGTTTTAATAAGAGTGTTATTAGGAGCCGTAAGTTCTATCGTCCTGTCACCAGCAACTGATCTTAATCCTGCTAAGGCACCAACATCCTTTTCTTTCTCTTTTTTTAATGCAAAGGCTGACAGATCAAAAATGGCAGCAGATGAAATGTTCTTTACTTTATCCTTGTTTCCAGTTGCAGCTGTTTCTTTTCCAGAAATTCTGACCATACTGTTAGGTCCAAGATTAATCAGGTTCCCATTTGAGAAGAGTACATTAACTTCAGATTTACCTGAAACCTTGATCTCATCCCCCTGGAATAGCTGGGTGCCCCAGCTCGCTTTTATGAATTCGCTTTTATTTGCTTTCCGTAAAAGAGCTTCTCCATTTATTTCTGTTATAACTGCCAGGCATTTGGGATCTGGCTGGGCAATTATTGATCTCATTCCGGAAAACAAAATGCCTAATATCAGAAAGATACAAGTTGATTTAGATTTCATTTTATTCCTAATTATTCAGGTTAATTCAGATCTTCATGTTTAACGTTAACAGAACGAAAGAAGGCTATCCTACCCAAATAAGAATCAATCATCACAAAGATAAGCCATCTAAAATCAAAAGTCAATTTTATTTATACTTCAGCAATATCCGTAACTCATTCTATATGTTTTAAAATGACCAAATATCTTTTATCTTTGGTAATGGTTCAATATAAATACTCTGATACCAATGCTTAACTTACTTAAACATCCGCTACTGACACATAAGCTGACAATTTTACGCCGCAAGGAAACAGGAACAAAAGATTTTCGTGAAACGCTTGATGAGATCGCAGGACTTATGGCCTACGAGATAACACGCGACCTGCCGGTAAAGGACGTAACGATTGAAACACCTATTGGTGAATGTAAAACCCAGGAACTTGCTATGGATGTTGTGCTGGTTCCTGTTCTGAGAGCGGGTCTTGGCATGGTCGACGGTATTTCCAACCTGTTACCCAACGCCAGAATAGGCCATATTGGAATGTATCGCGATCATGTAACATTAAAACCAATGACCTATTATTCGAAATTCCCCGACAACCTGGGTGAAGCAGTGGTAATGGTTCTCGATCCAATGCTTGCAACCGGAGGAAGTGCAACTGATGCTATAAGAGTTTTGAAAGACAATGGGGCAAAAACCATTAAACTGGTTTGTATTGTTGGCGCTCCCCCGGGAGTGGAAAGAATTATGAAAGATCATCCTGATGTACAGATATATCTTGCAGGGCTTGACGAAAAGCTTAATGAAAAAGGATATATTGTACCAGGCCTTGGCGATGCGGGCGACAGGCTCTTTGGAACAAAATGAAGAATGATCATTTCAATTTATCAAGGGCGTACCCTACATATACATCATTCAATTCACAGAGTCCTGCAGTCTTAACTTCTTTTTGCCCTTCAATAAGAACATATTTTAAGAATTGAATTACCGCTTCATCAGTCGGCTTTCCAACTGAACCAATAGTAAGTTCACGGCACAGTCGTTTCGGATAAAGTCCGAGCCATAAGCTCCTGTGTGCTTTTTCGAGGTTACTGAAAGGTAGCTCCTGCCTGTCAATCTTATTATCATAATCAATATCTACAGGTACCATCTGGATATCTTTTATCCGTTCCCCGGTTGAAGCATCAAACGCATATGAAAAATTACAAAAACCTGTTGCAAGTGGATTTTTTTGTACATTTTTTATCATCTCATCATCGCTATTTACTCCAGTCCCTTTCAGATCAGAGGCTTCCTTATTGAGAAAATCTGCAAAAACTTCGGCTGCCCCAGATTCATCAGTTCGCGTAAATACCAATACTTTCTCTTTTCCTGAAGTATCAAGTAACTCTCCCCATGTCAACGGTTTATTACCTGTAAAAACTTTAAGAAACTCTTCAGAACTCAGACCCTGATCCATGATCCTCCTGATATAGGGATTCTTCTGGTTCACAATAGCTGCAACACCATCTTTGGCTACGGGTATTGTCCATATCCCGGCATCAAAATCCTCATCGGTCAATGGTCTGGATATCATGGCCAGCTGGCTCTTATTAGATAACAGGTCTTCGATTCCCTGTCCGGTCCCTCCAGTCTCCAGATCAATCTTTACGGTAGGATGGATCTTCATAAAATCATCGCGCCATTTTCTGACTAGCGGATAGAGAGCATATGCACCACTAATTGTAAAATTACCAGAGACATTTACCTTCGTAACTGCAGGTATTGTATCTTTTGTTTTTTCTGATTTTCCCGGTTTGCACTCATAAAATATTGCAATGCAAAACAAAAGGAAAACGGTTCTTGTTAAGTTCATTTTTTTTTAAAGTTACAAAATATATGAAAGTTGAACAATGATTAATGACAGGAATGAATTATTGATTCTTCTACTTTTCATATCCAAAAAAAAATTAAATTACACTTCAATTTTAAGTATGAAAAATGATCCCGTTATTGAGGTAAAGAACGTCTGGAAGTCGTTTAAAACTGTACAGGCTGTAAAAGGAATCGATCTGAATATTCCAAAAGGGCAGTTTGTTGCCTTACTGGGGCCTAATGGAGCGGGTAAAACAACCCTGGTTGAAATGATAGAAGGTATTCAGAAGCCTGATAAGGGTGAAATAACCATTATGGGCAAGAAGTGGAAAGGGAATGAGGATGAGCTTCATCGGATAATCGGGCTTTCCCTGCAGGAAACAAGGTTTATTGATAAACTCAGAGTCACGGAAACACTTCATCTTTTTGCCGGTTTTTTCAACCTTGGAAGGGAACGGGTTAACGAGATAATTAACATCGTGGATCTTGAAGAAAAAAGAAAGTCATATGTGGTAAATCTGTCGGGCGGACAAAGACAGAGACTGGCAATAGGAATCGCCCTTATAAACAACCCCGCTATTCTTTTGCTTGATGAACCAACAACAGGACTCGATCCAAATGCCAGGAGAGAGATATGGGAAATTCTCCGGGGCCTCAGGGTTAAATCTGAGACCTCAATGATTCTTACCACACACTATATGGAGGAGGCGGAAAACCTGTGCGATTACATAATAATAATGGATAATGGCGTGATCTTAAAAGAGGGTACTTTGCAGCAACTTCTTGAAGATGAAACACATGAAAAAGTAGTTGAATTTACTGCCGAACAGAGTTTAGAATTCAGTGATGCCTCTTCAGCAGAATTCCCTTTTACTATTCACCCCGGAGAATCAGATAAAAAGGGGTTTGTAACGCTCTCCAACTTTGAGACAGAATTGCCTGTATTTATGGCTGCCATGAAATCGAAAAATATCACTTTAAAACACATGGAATGCCGGCGTAAGACTCTCGATGATCTTTTTGTTTCACTTACAGGACGGAAAATAAATGAATAATATGTTTCGATTCAGGCAACTATGGCGACTTACTGTTGCTTTGTTCCGCGAAATAATCAGGGAGCCAGGGGTACTTTTCTGGGGGATCCTCTTCCCCATCCTTATGTCGCTGGGGCTGGGGCTTGCGTTTACAAAGAAAGCCGATGTGATACGCAAGGTGGCTGTTATAAACAATACTGAAGAATCAGGAGCTTTAACCGGCAATAATATGGTTAATAACTTTCTTGAGAAAAGCTGTGAAAAAAACACTTCAGAAGATAAAGATGAATGGCTCTGGAAATATTCAATGAAAGATGAAAAGCTGGGAAATTCAATCTTCCTGTTTTACACCATGAAGTGGGATAAAGCGATGAAACTTCTTAAAAGAGGCACAATTAATGTAATACTGGCAGGCTCTAAAGACTCTGTTGAATATAATTTTGATCCAATGAATTCTGATGCCGAACTTACTTACCTTAAACTAAGTCCTGTCATTGGAAAGGGGGAAATGCTTGAAGTTAAAGGCAATTCAGAGATAAAACCACTTACTGTAACAGGTACCCGGTATATAGACTTCCTGGTACCTGGACTTATAACAATGGGTGTGATGATGTCATGTATGTGGGGGATCAGTTATGGGATCATTGAAAAAAGATCAAAAAAATTATTGAGGCGGCTTGTTGCGACCCCGATGAAAAAATCGCATTTTCTCATTGGACTGATAACTGTAAGGCTGATAATGAACCTGATCGAATCATCAGTTCTGCTCATCTTTGCGCTGATAACTTTTAAGGTAAAAATACAGGGGGATATATCATCTCTTATCCTGATATATATTGCCGGGAATATAGCCTTTGCCGGCATAGCTGTTTTTGTTTCTTCAAATACCTCCAATACAGAAGTTGGCAACGGATTGATAAATTTTGTTGTTTTCCCGATGATGGTCCTTTCCGGTATCTTTTTCAGCTATCAGAACTTCCCCGACTGGAGTATTGGTGTAATCAAATATCTTCCGCTGACTATGCTCACCGATGGTGTAAGAAGTATCTTCAATGAAGGGGCAGGGTACCACGAGGTCGCTATGCCTATTCTGGTTCTCCTGTGTATTGGGGTAACCTTTTTCTCTGCCGGCCTGAAAATTTTCAAGTGGCATTAGCGATTATTCATTGAAACACAAACCTGCCTGCCAGTAGGCAGGGGAGCACAAAGTGCATCACTAAGGAACACAAAGGAATTATTCTCCTGAAAAAATTTCCCATATAATGCAACATATTAGATTTCAATCTGTCTTTATTCAGGTTAACCGATTTAAAACTAATCAAAAAGTATTATGAAAAATCTGAGAGTATTAGCAGTAACCATAGCCATCCTTACTTTTTCCGCCTGCACATCAGGCCAGTATCGTAAGACGGTTTATGGTAACCATAATGTAGTAACGAAAGAGAGAAAAGCTGGATCTTTCTCAAGCGTAAAAGCCAGTTCAGGAGTTGATGTTTTCCTTAAGCAGGGGGATGACGAGTCCATTTCAGTTGAAGCAGATGAGAATCTCCAGGAATACATTATGACTGAAGTGAGAAGCGGAGAATTGAATGTATATACAGATGCAAATATCCGTCAATCAGAGAGAATGAGAGTTTATGTTACAATGCGTGAGATAAAATCTGTCAAAACGACCAGCGCCGGAAATGTAATAGGACAGACACCTGTTAACAGCGACCGGCTGGAATTATCGGCTAGCAGCGCAGGGGATGTTAAACTTGAAGTGCATGCAAAGGAGATCCGGATTAATATCAGCAGCTCGGGTGATATGACACTTTCAGGCGATGCCGACATGCTTGACGCTCACCTGAGCAGTGCAGGCGACCTGGATGCTTTTGACCTGAAGGTACGTGAAGCTGAGATTTCTGTATCAAGTGCAGGAGATGCTGACGTGTACGTTACTGAAAAAATTACTGCAAGAGCATCAAGCGCAGGGGACATTAATTACAAAGGCGACCCCAAATATGTCGATTTCCATTCCTCCAGCGCAGGAGGAATACATAAAAGGTAACTTCCATTCAATATATATTTCCTTCATTAATAAGAGCCATCGATTAACTAACGATGGCTTTTTTATTAACTTTGGGGCAAAAATTTCCCGGACAGGTAATAAATAAAATATAATTATAATTTATAAATAAAATGAAGGAAAATTTAAGTGTCAGTCTGAGACACACAGCTGATTTCGTAACTATTGACGAAATTCTTACCCTGGCAAAACAATCTGAAAAACATATTGAAAGTCTAAACGCCGGAACAGGCCAGGGTAATAACTTTCTTGGATGGCTCTCTCTTCCTGATGATATCCTCCCGCAATTAGACAGAATAGAAAAAATGGCCAGGCATCTGCAGTCGGTATCCGATACAATCGTAGTAATCGGTATTGGTGGATCATACCTGGGTTCAAGAGCAGTTATTGAAGGACTTTCTCATTCCTTTTCACCTTTAATGAAAAAAAAACACCACGATGTTATCTTTGCAGGCCAGAATATATGTGAAGATTACATGGCTGATCTTCTTGAGTTACTCGATGAGCGCAATTACTCAATTGCTGCAATATCAAAATCAGGTGTTACAACGGAACCTGCTATAGCTTTCCGTATTATAAGGGATCATCTTGAAAAGAAAGTAGGAAAAGCTGCCGCTGCTGACAGAATAATTGCAATAACAGATTCAAAAAAAGGAGCCCTCAGGCCACTGGCTGAACTGAATGGTTACGAAACATTTGTCATCCCCGATAATATTGGTGGACGGTATTCTGTACTAACTCCGGTAGGCCTTCTTCCAATTGCAGTAAGTGGTATAGATATAAGAGCCCTGGTAAACGGGGCAAAATCGATGGAGAAGATAACAAGAAATAATAAAGATGCTGCAACAAATCCATCCCTGCTCTACGCCTCTGCCAGGAACCTTATACTACAGACAGGAAGACCAATTGAGATACAGGTTGGTTTTACTCCCAGGCTTCATTTCTTTTCGGAATGGTGGAAACAGCTTTATGGTGAAAGTGAAGGGAAAGAAGGGAAGGGTATTTTCCCGGCAGCCGTCGATATGACAAGCGACCTGCATTCTTTGGGACAATATATCCAGGATGGCCAGAGAATTCTTTTTGAGACTTTTATCTCAATTAAAAATTCTGAAAAGAAAGTAACCATACCAAGGGAAAAAGATAATTCAGATCAGCTTAATTACCTTGCCGGACAAAGACTTACAGAAGTTAACCATAATGCCGAAGCCGGTACAATACTCGCTCATTATGACGGGAAAGTGCCAATAATCACTGTTAATATACCTATCCTTGACGAATTTTACATGGGACAGCTTATATATTTCTTTGAAATGTCGTGTGCAATAAGCGGCTATATTCTTGGTGTCAACCCCTTTAACCAGCCTGGTGTGGAAGCGTACAAAAATAACATGTTTGCTTTGCTCAGTAAACCAGGATTCGAAGAGGCAGGAAAAAAGCTAAGGGAAAGATTAAATGAATAAAATTCTTAAGAACTAACTTTAATTCAACCTGATATGAAAAATCTAAAATGTTCCGCTTTTCTGATTATTGTCCTTACAGGCTTTTTCTTTTTCAGCAGTTGCAAAAACTGGAGTGAAACCACCACGGGATCGATCAGAATCGTTACCAATAAAGGAGGACAAACGCTTGGCTATGATACCGCATCAGGCGTCAATATTCTGACCAGCAGAGGATTAGCCTTCAAGGACCTTAACAAAAACGGGAAACTCGATGTCTATGAAGACTGGCGCAGAAGTGCTGATGAACGGGCAAAAGACCTGGTTTCAAAAATGACCATTGAGCAGATTGCCGGGTTGATGCTATACAGTGCGCACCAGGCAATTCCTTCAGGCAATACCAGGTTTGGATCAAGCACCTATAATGGAAAATCTTTCAAAGAAAGTGGTACTTTACCTTCTGATCTGAGCGATCAGCAGATTAATTTTCTTAAAGAGGATAATCTTCGTCATGTCCTTGTTACTTCCGTAGAAAGTCCCGAGGTCGCTGCAATATGGAATAACAATGTTCAGGCTCTATGCGAAAAAATAGGCCTGGGTATTCCGGCGAACAATAGTTCCGATCCAAGGCACAGATCTGTATCAGATGCTGAATACAATGTAGGTTCAGGAGGTCAGATCTCTATGTGGCCGGGTTCTCTCGGTATGGCTGCAACCTTCGACCCTTCAATCGTCGGACAGTTTGGTCATATTGCTGCAAAAGAATATCGTGCTTTGGGTATCTCAACTGCCCTTTCTCCACAGATCGATATTGCCACGGAACCTCGCTGGGCCCGAGTAAGCGGGACTTTTGGCGAGAGTCCTCAGCTCTCTGCCGACATGGCCCGTGCCTATGTGGATGGATTTCAGACATCTGAAGGTCCGATGGAAATTGCTGACGGATGGGGTTATACCAGTGTTAATACAATGATCAAACACTGGCCCGGGGGTGGTCCCGAAGAAGGAGGACGTGATGCTCATTTTGCATTTGGAAAATATGCTGTTTATCCAGGGAATAATCTTCCTGATCAACTTATGTCTTTTACAGAAGGAGCTCTTAAACTGACTGGTAAAACAAAAATGGCTTCAGCTGTAATGCCTTATTATACAATATCATATAGTATTGACACCAAATACAATGAAAACGTAGGAAACAGCTACAGCAAATATATTATTAATGATCTGCTGAGGGGAACATACTCTTTCGACGGAGTAGTTTGTACTGATTGGGGCGTGACAAAAGATGAAACAGCGGTCGACGGATTTGGCACAACATGCTGGGGCGCTGAGACTCTGAGTGTTGCAGAACGACATTATAAAATAATAATGGCCGGGGTTGACCAGTTTGGTGGTAATAATGATGCCGGACCTGTTATTGAAGCATACCAGATGGGTGTTAAAGAACATGGAGAAAAATTTATGAGAAAGAGAATGGAGCAGTCAGCGGTCCGTCTTCTTAAGAATATTTTACGTGTCGGCCTTTTCGAAAATCCATATCTCGATGTGGAGAATACCAAAAATGTTGTTGGCAGTGAGGAGTTTATGAAAGCGGGTTATAATGCACAGCTGAAGTCAATTGTGATGCTGAAAAACAGGAACAGGGTGTTGCCTGTTGAAAAGAATAAAACTGTTTATATTCCTAAAAGAAATCTGCCTGCATCTGTTGGTATGTTTGGAAACAAAATTCCTGCTTCTTCAACATACCCTGTCAATATCAACATTGTTCAAAAGTACTACAAGGTAACAGATAATCCATCTGAAGCTGATTTTGCCCTGGTTGTGGTATGGAGTCCAAACTCCGGTAGCGGATATGATCCTGCCGACGTAAAAAAAGGAGGAACCGGCTATGTCCCGATCAGCCTTCAATATGAACCATATACAGCAACATATGCCCGTGATCCCAGCATTGCCGGCGGAGATCCCCTCGAGACATTCACTAACAGGACGTACGTGGGAAAAACAGTTACTACAGCAAATGCTGGTGATCTGAAAATGATCCTCGATACAAGAAATAAGATGAAAGGGAAACCGGTCATTGTATCAATTGCTATGTCGAAGCCTATGATATTCAGTGAATTTGAAAAAGAAGCGGACGGAATTATTGTTACTTTCGATGTCCAGGATCAGGCAATACTGGATATTATCTCAGGCAATGCTGAACCGTCAGGGCTTTTGCCCCTGCAGATGCCTGCTGATATGACAACAGTTGAATTACAAAAAGAGGATGTTCCTTTTGACATGACATGCCATGTTGATTCGGAAGGCAACACCTATGATTTTGGTTTCGGAATGAACTGGAGTGGCGTTATAAAAGATGCAAGGGTGGAAAAATACAGGAAGGTTGCGAAGTGATTTTGTTTTCACCCCCCTGCCCCCCAAATGGGGGGTTTAGGGTGCAAGGTCATTTACAGTAGTTTATGCTTCTTAACAAACTCATCTATAACCTGTGAAAGATTAGGATCGCCAATCTCCTGCAGATCATAATAAACCCGTGTATTTGGTTTCTTTATCTTAATAATACGGTTCAAATCAATAGGAGTTGCAATTATAACGCTGTCGCAATCAGTATTGTTAATGGTTGTTTCAAGATCTTTTAGTTGCTGCTCGCCGTATCCCATAGCCGGAAGCAAAGTTCCAATATTCGGATATAGCCGGAAGGTCTCACTTAGTCGGCCAACAGTAAACGGGCGGGGATCAACTAGTTCCCTGGCACCAAATTTTCTTGCAGCCACCACACCTGCCCCTATTTTCATTTCACCATGAGTCAATGTAGGGCCATCTTCAACAACAAGCACTCTTTTCCCTTTAATTAAAGAAGAATCATCAACTTTTATAGGTGAAGCACCGTCCACTACGATTGCTTTTGGATTGACTTTATCAATGCTCTCCCTGACAATCTGAATTGCTTCCGGGGCGGCGCTGTCCATCTTGTTTATCACAACAACATCAGCAATGCGAAGCGTTACTTCACCCGGATAATATCTAAGTTCATGACCTGCACGATGGGGATCCGCTACAGTGATCATGAGGTCAGGCTTATAGAACGGGAAGTCATTATTGCCGCCGTCCCAGAGAACTACATCACAACCCGAGGGATCTTTTTCAGCTGCACGAAGAATAGCTTCATAATCAACTCCTGCATAGATAACATTTCCTCTCACCACGTGCGGTTCATATTCCTCCATCTCCTCAATAGTACATTTATGTTTCTCAAGATCTTTAAGCTCAGCGAAGCGCTGTATTTTCTGGGCATTAAGATCTCCATAGGGCATTGGATGACGTATCGCCACTACCTTAAGGCCTCTTTCCATCAACAGTTCAATAACCTTTCTGGAAGTCTGGCTCTTGCCGCAGCCTGTTCTGACTGCTCCAACTGCAATTAACGGTTTTGTGCTTTTCACCATAGTATCAGATGGCCCGAGAAGAACAAAGTTGGCCCCTGCAGCATTGACAATTGCGCTGACCGACATGACTTTCTGATATGTAACATCGCTGTATGAGAAAACACATTCATTAACTGAATACTTTTTAATAAGGTCAGGGAGATTCTCTTCTGCAAAAATAGGAATGCCATCAGGGTATAATTTCCCCGCCAGCTCTTTAGGGTATTTTCTACCGTAGATATCAGGTATCTGAGCTGCAGTGAATGCTACAACATTGTAATATTCATTATCTCTGAAGCAGGTGTTGAAATTATGGAAATCACGACCCGCTGCACCAATTATGATGACATTTTTCTTTGTCATAAATCCTCCATGTTTAGTTGATATTTATTTATCGAATTAGAGTTTTTCATTTTAAAATGAATTAACAAATGTATAATTTGCATACTGAAATTCCGCGCATTTTGTGGTATTTTTTAAAACGCCTTTATTACGTCTTATTTGCTTGATCAACAGGCGTTTAAAGCAGGTTTGGATATGATGTGAAAACATGTTAAAGAAAATGTTTTCCATTAGGCAGGGTATATGACAAATTCTTTGTACTATTATGTCATTATATGAATGTACTGGCTCACATATATCTTTCAGGTGATTCTGATAAAATAATCATTGGCAACTATATAGGTGATTATGTAAAAGGACGCGATTACCTTAATTATCCTGATCTGATACGGAAAGGGATAATTCTGCATCGCCATATAGATGGGTTTACCGATCGCCACCCTGTTGTTCACCGCAGCAAAATATTCTTTACCAGGAAGTACCACAAATATGCGGGTGTTATCACCGATATTATCTACGACCATTTTCTGACAAAGGAATGGGATTTATTCTCGAGGAGGCCGCTTGAAAGTGTTACTTATAATTTCTACAGGGCACTTGTTAATAATTATGAAATATTACCTGACAATGTCAAGGAAATGATGCCGTTTTTTATCATAAACAACTGGATTGAGACTTATCAGACCCTTGGCGGAATTCGTCATGTACTGAACACACTTAGTAAGCGTTCAACCCTTCCTAATGAAACAAGGTTTGCAATGCGGGCTCTTAAAAAGAACTATTATTCACTTCAGGATGATTTCATGGAATTTTTCCCTCAGCTTATCGATTATGTTGAAAATGATTTTGGAGTTGATATATCGCACAGGATAACTATACCTTTCTGATCAAACCATATATTCTGTTCGGCTCGCATCGAGCCTGAGAAAAATAAACAGGAGAATTGTAAATCCCCACAGGGAACTGCCTCCATAACTAAAGAAAGGCAAAGGGATTCCAATAACAGGCACAAGTCCCACAGCCATACCTATATTAATGAATACATGTGTAAAGAGGATAGACACAACACCATAACCATATACTCTGGAAAAAACCGATCGTTGTCGTTCGGCAAGGAAAAGAAGCCTCAGGAGGAGAAACATGTAAATGCCTATCACAACAAAGGATCCGAAAAATCCCCATTCCTCACCTATGGTGCAAAAAATAAAATCAGAACTTTGCTTGGGAACAAATTTGAATTTTGTCTGGGTACCCTGTAAGAATCCCTTGCCAGTCAGTCCTCCTGAACCAATGGAAATAATTGACTGATTGACATTATAGCCTGTTCCATGAGGATCTGATTTTATACCGAGTAGTATGTCAATCCTGTCTTTCTGATGGGCCGGAAGCAAATTATTAAAACTGTAATCCACTGAATTAACATATAAAATGCTTCCGATAAGAAACAGATATATTATCAGGACGGAGAAAGCTTTCCTTGTATAAATATAATATGCATAAGCCACTCCCGAAAGCAAGAGTGATATGAATACGATTAGCTCTTTACTGAACCTTTTAAATACGTAATAATTTAATAAATATAAAATGGCACCAATTAAAATAAAGACAGCTGCTCCCGAAAGAACCATTTTCCACTTCCTGGTCGCAATAAGGATAAGCACCGAGGCGATAATAACCAGTGCTATTGTCAAAGAAAGGTTATTAACAAGCAGGGTAAGGAAAAAAAGGATCAACATCAGTAATCCGGATACAAATATGTAAGGACTCATCCCTTCTCTGAACAGGACTATGAACAGCGAGAAATAGACTATTGATGAACCCATATCAGGCTGCAGGGCAGTAAGAAGCGCCGGGATAAGTATTACAGCCGTTGCCGGTATAATCATCTTCAGCTTAGTGAGTTCCTGACGCTTTGTGCTGAGATAACCAGCAAGTGCCAGGGCAGTTGCGAATTTTGCAAATTCTGACGGCTGTACACTCAGGCTTCCGAATTCAAACCACGATCTCGCACCATTAATTTTAGCCCCGACAAGCAGAACCAGGACGAGCAAAAGCATTGCAAAACCGTATATGAACCATGAAAAAAAGAAATAGAATCTGTTATCAATAATTACAACGAAAATTGCAATAATGAGAGATGCAATGATCCAGATAAACTGTTTCCCGTATCGCTGCGATATATCAAGCAACCCTGCATGTTCTTCATTATATACAGCCGCATATATGTTAAACCAACCCATTGTAACAAGGATCAGGAACAGTAAAATGGTTATTTTATCTATCCCGCTCCATATGTTCACGTTGCGTTTCACTGTTGAATGAGGTTAAGATCAAGCATACTTTTTTCCCGTGCTTTGTTTGATATTTCCCCTCTAAGATACTTTTCAATCATCAGGCTGGCAATAGGAGCTGCATATGTTGATCCAAAGCCGGCATTTTCAACAACGACCATAATTGCAATCTGAGGATTATCTTTAGGTGCAAAGGCTATAAATACAGAATGCTCTTTACCATGCGGGTTTTGAGCTGTTCCCGTTTTGCCACAAACAACGATGTCATTTAAGGCAGCCACTCCGGCTGTTTTGCCTTCACCACCGTTTACAGCGGCCTCCATCCCAAGAATTATATTTTCGAAATTTGCCGAATCAATATTTATTACATGCTTTGTGGTGAATCGTTTATCAATCACCTCGCTATTACCAATCGCCCTGACTATGTGCGGAGTATAGAAATAACCCCTGTTAGCAATAGCAGCAGTCATGTTAGCCATCTGCAGAGGTGTCACCAATACTTCGCCCTGCCCTATTGCCATTGATATTATGTTAAGTGCTTTCCATCTACCCTTCCCGTAATATTTGTCAAAATAGCTGACAGCCGGTATGAAACCCGGGAGCTCATTTACAAAATCAGTACCAAGAACATTACCAAAGCCTAACTCATTAAGATAGCTTTTCCATTTTTCATAGGCTTCTGCAACAGAAGAGTATTTTGGATTTTCCAGCACCTTCCTGTAGGCTTGGCAGAAGTAAGCATTACATGAGATCATTATTGCATCCTGAAGATCCAGAGGTGATCTGTGTGAGTGGCATCCTACGAAAAGATAACCATTATTACAGGCAAACTTAGTTGAAGGTTTTATTACCTGCTCCTGCAACGCGATAAGCCCGTTTACTGGCTTAAAAGTAGAGCCGGGAGGATATTTTGCCATTAAAGCCCTGTTAAATAAAGGCTGAATTAATGTATCCTCAAGAAGTTTTGTATAATTTTCTGACCTTATCCGGCCTACCAGTAACCCAGGATCGTAATCGGGCGACGAAACCAGTGCCAGGACTTCTCCTGTTTTGGGCTGTATTGCAACAATACTGCCCTTTTTATTCTTCATCAGAAGTTCTCCGTACTCCTGAAGATCAAGATCAATTGATGAGGTTATATCCGATCCCTGAACAGCTGCCGTATCCATTTTACCATTTGCAAAGGAACCTTTAATACGACTGAATACATCAACAAGATATATTTTTACACCTCTTTTACCCCGGAGATTTTTCTCATATGCCTCTTCGATTCCCAGTTTACCAATGTAGTCACCAGCCTTATAATAGGGGTCTTTTTTTATAGTCCCGTCGTCAACTTCGCTTACGTACCCGAGAACATGTGCCGCAACAGGCCTGGAATATTTCCGTAATGTCCTTGTCTGAACATAAAACCCCGGATACATAAACAGCTTTTCCTGAAACCTTGCATAAGTTTCATTTGATATCTGTTTCAGGAATTCAGAAGGAGCGCGCTTTGAATAGTTTACAGCTGCCTTCATGCGTTCCCTGAAAAATTCAGGCGTTATCCCCAGAAGATCACAAAATTCTGCTGTATCGATATCCTTTGAAGTCTGGGCCGGAACCACCATCAGGTCATACGCTGCCTGGTTGTAAACAATCAACTTCCCGTTTCTGTCGTAAATAAGCCCTCGCGCAGGATACTGTGTGACATAGCGAAGGACATTATTATCCGCCGATACCCTGTATGTGCTTTTTACAACCTGGATAATGAACAACCTGCCCAGTAATACTAAAGATGCGAGCACAATAATTGTGATAATAACAAATTTCCTTTTTACAAATGCATCTTTCATATCCTGGTCTTTTATTTCCCTTTCCTGTAATATTCAAGAAGAAGTATAAATGAAACCGAAAACACTGAACTCAATAATACCCTGAACAGGGTCCTGAAAAAACCGGCAAAACGGAATACTTCCAGGTAAAAAAGAGCCGTATGATGGACCAGTACAATAATTATCGCATAAGTCACGAACCATCTGAAACCATAAGTCATCATTGATGGGTCAGAACCTGCTTCATAACCATCCCTTGGCGATATAACGCGCAAAACATAAGGACGCACAAAACCTGCAAGAATGGTTGCCGATGAATGCATGCCCGGGGAACCTGAAAAAAGATCGATAGTCAGGCCAAGTATAAATGATAACAGTAAAAGTAACCATGCTGGTATCTCAACAGGCAAAAGAAGAATAAACATTATATATACATACGGATTGATATAACCGCTGAACTGTATGTTATCAAACAATAATACCTGAAGCAGTACGAGTAAAATAAAGATCAATAAAAACCTTAAAACTGAGTTAATCATTGATACTGATTTTGAAGTTCAAGTTGTTCTGTCTTCTTCATATTAGCTATTATATCGACAAAACGTAGTTTTCTGAAATCGGTAAGGAGCGAAACCGTTATTTTGTAAAAATCACCGCCTGTTTTTTTAAAATTGCTGACTGTACCTATCATTATACCTTCGGGAAATATAGCTGAATAGCCCGTGGTCTCAATAGTATCTCCGATATTTACAGAGACATGCAGAGGAATGTCATTTAAAACTGCCTGATGAGGATTTTTTCCATCCCAGGTAAGAGAGCCGAAATAGTCGTTTGTTTTTAACCTTGCACTTAACTTAAAATCGAGGTTAAGCAATGACATGGCAACTGAAAAATTATCAGAGCTCCCAACAATTACTCCGGCAACACCATCATTTGAAATGACAGCCATATCAGGTTTTATTCCCTGTCGTTTCCCTTTATCAATTGTAAAGAAATTCTTTTGTCTGTTTATTGAATTTTGAATTACTTCTGCAGAAGTATGCTGATATTGTTGTTTGTAAACAGAGTCATTTACTGAAAAAAAAAGTGAACTCTCTTCTTTACTAATTTGGCTGATCCTTTTCTTAAGAGCGATATTTTCTGCTGCAAGGGTCCTGTTTACCTCCCTGAGGTCCAGGTAGCAACGGGCATTGCTTATTTTCTTATCTATTCCTGAAGTAATTCGCCTGACACCAAGAACGAAATGTGTGTTCTGATAATTGTTTCCTGTTGCAAGTAAAAAGATTGAGACTCCTTCAAGTATCAGAAAGATGATCAGATTATTGTATTTCACCAAAAAATTAAGCAGACTCCTCATTTCCCCCGTCTGATTTATCTCATTAGAAATTGAAATTTATCAACATTCTTAAGAGCCACCCCTGTACCACGGGCTACCGCATGTAACGGATCCTCAACAACATTAAAATTTATATTTATCTTATCCGATAGTCTTCTGTCGAGACCCCTCAATAAAGCTCCTCCTCCTGCAAGGTATATTCCTTTATTCACAATATCAGCATATAGCTCAGGTGGAGTTAGCTCAAGTACGCTTAACAAAGCTGCTTCCACTTTTGATAAAGATTTGTCAAGACAATATGCTATTTCCTGATACGAAATTGGTATTTCGATTGGCAAAGCGGTCATAATATTAGGGCCCCTGACTATATAATCAGCCGGAGGATTGTCAATATCCGGCAGGGCTGCCCCAACCCCGATCTTAATATCTTCTGCAGTGCGTTCCCCAATTTTTATATTATGCTGATGACGCATATAAGCCTGAATGTCAGCAGTAAATCCATCACCGGCTATTCTTATGGATTTATTGCATACTATACCGCCAAGTGCAATAACCGCTATTTCAGTCGTACCTCCCCCTATGTCGACCACCATGCAGCCTTCCGGAGCCTCAACATCAAGACCAATCCCAATAGCTGCAGCCATTGGTTCATAGATCATATAAACATCACGTCCCCCTGCATGCTCCGAAGAGTCACGTACTGCACGAATTTCCACCTCAGTGCTTCCTGATGGTATACAAACAACCATCTTTAGCGAAGGCGCAAACAGACGGGGACCCTTATTTATCAGTTTGATCATTCCCCTGATCATAAGTTCAGCAGCATTGAAATCTGCTATCACACCATCACGTAAAGGCCTGATGGTTTTAATGTTCTCATGTGTCTTGCCATGCATCTGTCTTGCCTGTTCCCCGATTGCTATCAGCTTGCCTGTAATTTTATCAATTGCCACTATGGATGGTTCATCCACAACAACTTTATCATTATGAACAATAATGGTATTAGCTGTTCCTAGGTCGATCGCAATTTCCTGTGTTAAGAATGAAAATAAGCCCATATAATGAGATAATTTATTTATTTTAATGTTTGAAATGTCTTATGCCTGTAAATACCATTGTAACTCCGTTTGCAGAGCAGTAATCAATCGAATCCTCGTCCCTGACCGATCCGCCTGGCTCGACTATTGCAGTAATGCCAGCTTTATGAGCGATTTCAACGCTGTCGGCAAACGGGAAAAAAGCATCAGAGGCCATTACAGATCCATGAAGGTCAAATCCGAACGTCTTTGCTTTTTCAATTGCCTGTTTAAGGGCATCAACTCTTGAAGTCTGGCCTATCCCACTGGCGCATAGCTGGTTGTTTTTAGCTATTACAATTGCATTCGATTTACTATGTTTTACAATTATATTGGCAAATACCATATCATTTATTTCTGAGGGCAGCGGGAGCCTTTTTGTTACGGTCTTCATCTGCTGACCTGTTTCAGTACTGGTGTCACGTTCCTGCCAGAGCACTCCGTTCAGTAAAGACCTGTAACTATATTTACTCCTTACTGAATTCTTTCTTCGAAGAATGATCCTGTTCTTCTTCTGTTTAAGAACTTCCAGGGCCGATTCTGTAAACCCGGGTGCAATGATAATCTCAAAAAATATCTTATCGATCTCTCTGGCTGTAATTTCATCAACTGTAACATTTGTTACAATTACACCGCCGAAGGCCGATACCGGGTCGCACGCCAGAGCATCTTTAAAGGCTTCAGACGGATTTTCCCTGCACGCAACACCACATGCATTGTTATGCTTGATAATTACATAAGTAGTTACGGTAAATTCATCAATAAGACCGAGGGCAGCATCAAGATCAAGAAGATTATTGTATGAAAGTTCTTTCCCGTGAAGCTTATCGAATAGCATATCAGGATCACCAAAAAAGATCCCCTTCTGATGAGGATTCTCACCATACCTCAAAGGATAGGATGAATTAATGCTCTCGCGGAATGCAACGATATCTCCTGCACTGTTAAAGTAATTAAATATTGCAGTATCGTAACCCGAGGATACCTGGAACGCTTTGGCAGCAAATAATCTCCGGTCGCTGTCAGACGTAATTCCATGTTTTTCGCTCAGTAAAGTAAGCAGGTCATTATATTGTTCCCTCCCGGAGACTACTAAAACATCATTATAATTTTTTGCTGCAGCTCTTATCAGGGAAATCCCGCCTATATCGATTTTTTCGATGATCTCTCCTTCATCATCTACAGCTTTCAGCGTTTCTTCAAATGGATAAAGGTCGACAATGACGAGATCTATTTCAGGTATCGCGTATTTTAAAAGCTGTCCCTGGTCCTCCTTGTTCTCCCTCCTGGCCAGTATCCCCCCGAAAACTGAAGGATGAAGAGTCTTGACTCTTCCCCCAAGTATTGATGGATATTTTGTAAGATCTTCAACTTTTCCCGCCTGAATGCCCAGTTCATTAATAAAGTTAAACGTACCGCCGGTAGAAAATATCTTCACCCCTAATTTGTGAAGCATCGTCACAATATCGGCTAATCCATCTTTATAAAAAACTGAAATAAGAGCACTGTTTATTCTTTTGTCACTCATTTTATGATAATTACGACAGATTTAGGATACCACTATAAGGTGGTTAAAAATAGATATTTTTTTATTATACCCAACATATTATAATTATGAATATAATCTATTATTATTGATGCTTTTAGAAATGTGAAGAAACTGCATGGTCTGAAAGTAAATTTCACATAACCAATGTATGTCCTCAATCAATGATTTTCGTATATTTGACCTTCAATAGTAAATTAAAATACAGGCATGTTTTTCAGACTCCTTAAAGAGGGATTTCTTTTCGCTGTTAACTCAATATATGTTAACAAGCTAAGAACTTTCCTTTCCCTTTTTGGAATTACCATAGGTATCTTTTCTATAATTTCAGTTTTCACAATTCTTGACTGGATGGAGAAATCGATACGGGATAGTATATCAAGTCTGGGAGATAATGTGCTTTATGTTTCTAAATGGCCATGGGGGCTCAATTTAAATGCGCAATGGTGGGATATAGTCAAATGGCCGGTAGTTTCGCTAAATGATTATGAAGCTGTTCTTAACAGGTCAACTAAAACACAATATGCCTGTTTCTATGCCGACCAGCCAACACAGGTAAAATACAAAAAAAACCTCGCCAATGATATCTCGGTCAGGGCAGTTACTCCTGAATTTCAGTATATAAGATCATTTGAAATTGATAATGGCCGTTATTTCTCACCAGAAGAATCGGCTGCAGGAAGAAATGTTGCAATAATCGGTGCAGTAATCGCTGAACGGTTGTTTGATAAAGCTGATCCTGTTGGCAAGCAGATTACTATAGCCGGCAAAAAAGCTACTGTTATCGGAATGTTTAAAAAAGAAGGGCAGGGAGGTGTAGGTGATCCTCTTGATGAAAGTATTATTATCCCTTTAAATTTTGGTAAAACATTCATAAATCTGAAGTATAACTTCCTTTTTGCCACACTTGCGATCAAGGCAAAAGATGGTGTTCCTGTTCAGGATCTCAGTGATGAGGTTAAGATGATTTTACGCTCTGCCAGAAGGCTTCGACCTGAAATGGATGATAATTTTTTTATTAACAGAGCCAGCGTTATCTCTCAGAGCTTTGACGGGGTTTTTGCAGGAATCAATATAGGAGGATGGATAATAGGGGGATTTGCAATTCTTGTGGGCGGATTTGGAATTGCCAACATCATGTTTGTTTCAGTTAGGGAAAGGACAAACATCATTGGCATTCAGAAAGCACTCGGGGCAAAAAGATTCTTTATTCTTCAGCAATTCCTGGTCGAGTCTGTTCTTCTATCCATTATTGGTGGCCTTCTTGGTATTTTAATGGTATTCATTGCATCTCTGATAATAAATTATTTGTATGAAATGAATATTTATCTCACTGTTGCCAATACATTCCTTGCGATATTCATTTCAGGTATAATTGGTGTTGTGGCCGGATATGCCCCGGCATATGCTGCGGCTAAAATGAATCCTGTCGATGCTATGGGTTTCTCATTCTGAAATTATCCTGTTCTCATCAATCCAACTTGTTAAATCAACAAATTGATTTACAGATAATTGTTCCGGTCTTAAGCCAAATAACGGATAATCATCACGTATCAGATTAAAAGCAGCCTTAACCGAGTTTCGCAATGTTTTCCTGCGCTGATTAAAGCTGGCTTTCACAACCCTGAAAAACAACGATTCATCACAACCAAGATTAATGATATCGTTCCTGGTTAATCTTATTACCCCTGATTTTACTCTCGGTGGAGGTGAAAATACATGTTCAGGTACAGTAAAAAGATATTCTGTCCTGTAAAAAGCCTGAAGCAGAACACTCAGTATTCCATATACTTTTGACCCCGGGCCGGAACAGATCCTTTCTGCCACTTCTTTCTGAAGCATCCCCGATACTTCAACTACTTTTTCATGATGCTTAAGAACCTTGAAGAAAATCTGAGTGGAGATATTATAAGGGAAATTTCCTATGATCGCCATTTTTGAGGGAAAATAGTAATCAAGATCCATGGAAAGGAAATCACCTCTGATAACTGTCTTTAATGCAGGAAAGTGAGCATTAAGATAATGAACCGATTCGTTATCAATTTCGATCACCCTGAAATCGCTGAATTGCCGTTCCATGAGAAAGCCCGTCAGAATTCCCATACCCGGGCCAATTTCAAGAACGGATTCGTATCCTTTGCCTGTAAGCGATGCAGCAACTTTACCGGCAATGCCTTTATCAGTCAGAAAATGTTGCCCCAGGTTCCTTTTTGGCTGTACTCTGGCCATTAAGTTTATTTATATTCAGGTCATTCGCTAAAACTGCAGCAATTCCCTTCCGTACTTTCTCAGTATTGGTAATTTAAGCCTCTCAAGTAATACAATAAAGCGTTTAAGGATATTAAAATACAATGTAACAAAAAGGAATATTACCATTAGCCATATTGCAATTAAATTAAAAAGAAGAGTCCCTATCTTCAAGTTGCCAACCTGTTTGAAAGGAGCGAAGAAATGAGCCCGTCCGGCTCTGGACAAAGGATGCATAAAGACAGGGTCAGCTTTTTGAATCAATCTGTCTCCTGCATCATAAATCTTACTGGCTGACATTCTGTTGAGAACTATATCAGCAAGGCTCTCATTATAATCTTTCGCTCTTAACTCCAGAAATTTGTTCTCCCCTATCCTTCCTGAAATCTGCTTGTATAATGAATCCCTGGAAAATGTAAATTTACGGTCCTGAAGCCGGAAATACATCTTCATGCTGTCGAGCATCTGTTTAGCATCTCCTGCAACAGTTTCATTAAATTGCTGATAATTCAGGTTACTGATCCAGGTGCCCGGTTTGATACCCGATAAGTCTGAAAGGTCCTTTATATGAAAATTCAATTCTTTAAAATTGCTTTCTGAATAATCCTTATAATCAGGCTTATTCCCCGCTGTAAGACATTCATCGACTTTTAATGCCAGCTTCGGGATAAGGAATGATGCATACCAGTCGTTCTGACTTCTCTCCATATCATATTTAAAAAACGGCTTCTCAAAATTATTGTTTTTGAACTCTACTACACACAGTGCTTCATATGCCCAGCGTGTTACCATAATATCTCCGACAACCGGGACATATATTTTTTTACTCATTGATTTATGCAGATCGTCAAATTTTATCATAGCCCCTCCCAGCAGCAGCTGTGGTACCAGGATTAATGGAATAAGTATATATATGCTGACTGCCGTTCGCATACCGGCAGAGATATTTAATCCGAGCAGGTTACCGAAGCATGCAGTTGAGAACAGAACGATCCACTGCTGGAAGAGCATGCCCCTGACTTCAAGAATCAGGTTTGCTACAAGGATAAAGGACAATGATTGAATAGCAGATAAAGTAAATAGGAAGTTTATCTTTGAAATAAGGTAACTTGACCTGCTTAAATCGAGAAATTTTTCTCTTTCAAGAATCTTGCGGTCTCTGAAAATTTCTTCAGCACTTACAGTGAGTCCTATAAAAAGGGCAACAATGATTGACATAAAAAGAAATACAGGGTAATTCTTGTTGTCTGCGAAGGTATAGATATTGTTTTCGCTGAATTTTGAGATATACCCCAGTATAAATGCCAGCAGTGGAGCTTCCAGAAGGTTGATCGCCATATATTGCCGGTCGGTCAGTTTCCGGATAACATTCCGGATAATAAAAGTTCTTATCTGATCGGCTTTTTTAGGCACCCTGAAATTGCTTGGAGGAATAACAGTCTTTGCAGGTTTGTCCCCAAGTACAGGCATCATCTTTTTCTTATATTTCTCGTACCATTCCTTAGGGCTTATCTGTCTTTCTTTACCAGGATATCCGGAATTATCGATAACCTTTACCTCTACTATATGCAGGATACTGTCTGTTTCAACGTTTCCACAGGTAGGACATTCACTCTGCCCGGCATTTGCCTGCGAGGTTTCGGTTTTGAAATATACAAGCGCCTCGACAGGGTCGCCATCATATATCATATAACCACCTTTGTCGAGCAGCCATAACCTGTCAAACATTTTTATTATATCAGACGAAGGCTGATGAATTATTGCAAAAACCAGTTTCCCGCTTAATGCCTGATTACGCAGTAAACTCATTACCTTTTCTGAATCGAACGAAGATAATCCGGATGTTGGTTCATCGATAAATAAGATCACCGGTTCACGCATAAGTTCAAGGCCTATATTAAGCCTTTTACGCTGGCCTCCGCTAACCTTTTTATTAAGCATATCACCAACCTGAAGGTCTTTTATCTCATAAAGGTCAAGATCCAGAAGGACCTTGTCAACAGTGTTTTTTAACTGTGTCTCAGTATAGTCGCCGAAACATAAACGCGCATTGAAATATAGGTTCTGATACACTGTAAGTTCTTCAATCAGCATATCATCCTGTGGTACAAATCCAATAAGGCCTTTTAACTCTTCAGCATCGGAATTAATATCATAGCCATTAATATAGATATTACCATTGGAAGGCTTAATTTTACCATGAAGCATATTTAAAAGGGTGGTTTTTCCAACCCCGCTGCCTCCCATAATACCAATAAGGTTTCCCGATTCGACCCTGAAATTCATCTTCTGAATCCCATTATCAGAGTTTTTAAACTGGAATTCAATATCATGCCCTTCAAAAAATATTTTCTCCGGAAACTTCCTGGAAACAAATTTCTTATAAATTTTTGAGTAATAAATCGGGTCAATGCCCTGACCTTTTATGTTTACGCCCCTTTCAAGCAGGTAAGGTCTGCAGGCTATAATATCACGGCCTTTGAAGTAAAGAACCAGGGGACCGTCGTATGTAATTAGGAGGGTCCCTGTGCTCTCAATATGAAGCACAACAAGGTGACCTTTGAAGCCTTTTATCCTTATATGACGCCATTTTTCATAATTTTTATAAATAGAGGCGCCTGAAAATTCAGGATTATCACTTTCAATTATAAGAATACATTCCGGTGATACGTCATCATATGACCTTCCTATCATAAAAGCTGATGCATTATCATACTCTTCCCTGGAAATATTGAAAGTCCTGGCAACGATATCAATTATTGTCTTCTCCTGTTCCGAAATCATTCCATCCTCAAAGGCAAACTCGATGAGCTGAAGAAAAACTATCATCCTCTCCTCGATGAACAGACCTTTTTTAATCTGACGACAGATATTGGTGATCTGAAAAGATATCAGGGATTCGTCATCAGCAAGTTCAGCCTTGTCAACGCTTTTCAGCTCATTATAATAGAACTCGAGGTTATTTTCAAATAGGGCAAAGTATTCTTCTTCAAGTTCCCTGTTAAGATATCTCCTGAGATAGCTGCGCAAAATTTTCCTCCCCCGCGATGAAATTCCCCCGGGGTTTATGGTTGAGACAATAGCAAAAATATGAATTAAAGCAAGCAGAACAGATTCTCTCATTTAGATATCAAATAAAAAAAGACCGCAAAGGCAACTTCTTTGCGGCCCTATAATCATAAAATAATTATTGTATAATCTGGCTTCTGACGTCTACTATAACTTTAGTAATATCACTGATATTCTGTTCGGTAAGACTGGTGCCAATTCCTTCATAAACTTTTTTAACCGGGTCCAGCCGTTTTACAAAATCACTCACGCTTGGATCGTTTTCATAAGCTTTGGTGATATCCAGGTATAGATCAAATGATTTTTTCTGCTCAAGCAATACTCTTGAGATACCTTCATACTGGTAAGCAGCATCCGAAACCTGAGTAGTAAGATACATACCTTCAACCCAGGCTCCGCCAACAACAAGCAATGCCAGAGGTTGCTGGTCGTTATCGCTCAGATATCCGTAGGTGTCATTAAATGAGGATGTAAGAATATTAACCAGTGAATCTCTTTTATCAAAATTATTTTTAATCTTGGTATACAGGTCTTCATTATATATTTTGGACATATTGAGCTCGTTGGCAAGCGAACGGATTGCACTCAGATAATTGATTACTTCCTGTTGCTGATTATAAAGAGTGGCATAACTCAGATCTGCTCCGAAAACTCCTACATTAATGGCCCTTGTTGTGCTGCTGAAATATTTCTTTGTGTTTGCAACAGGATTGGTTATCCCTATAGTGTAACCAACTTCAAACTCGGTTAGCATCTTGATAACTTCTGCCGATGTGGGTAAAGGATAGACATTTTTTTCAATCTGGCTCTCGATTGTATCTTTCTGTTGATCTTCAACTTTCTTCTGTTGTTTACTGGCAGACCTATCTTTGCATGAAGTCATACTAATGAAACCTATTATCATCATTGGAAGTATAACACCCGTAAAAATCTTTTTCATTTTCAGTTAGTTTAAATATTAAATAACCATTTTAAATCCGTCCATAAAAGTAAATAAAAATATTGAAAATAATCAGTGACTTAAGTCCTGAGTTTCTAAAATGGTTAAAATTCTTATTAAAAATGCAGATTTTTTCTTTTTTCCTCGTTAAGTCACCAAAAAAAAACAATTATTGAACTTGAAATGTTCACTAATTTTACACAACATTTTTTGTGTATCTTTAGGCCCCTGAATTTATACCAAATTTCATGACCTGGAATTTCGATGAGCCTGTTGTAAGAGAAGGGACGGATTGTATTAAATATGACCTGAGGGAAGAAATATTCGGAATAAAGGATGTTATCCCGATGTGGGTTGCAGATATGGATTTTAATACACCTGATTTCATAATTAAGGCCTTTAAGAAGCGTATTAACCATGAAATTTTTGGTTATTCATTCAAACCGGAAGAATACTATCAGTCCATTATCTCATGGCTTATAAGAAAGCATTCCTGGCTTATCGAAAAAGACTGGATAAGCTTTAGTCCCGGAGTGGTTCCTGCCCTAAATTTCTCTACTCTTGCATTTACTAAACCCGGTGATGGCATTGTTGTTCAGCCGCCCGTGTATTTTCCGTTCTTTTCAGCTGTGGAATCGCATGGGAGAAAACTTATTTATAATCCCCTCAGGGAAAATGAAGGCAGATGGGAAATGGATTTTGAAAACCTGGAGACGTCTATCGACGCTGACACAAAAATGATAATCATTTCAAACCCCCATAATCCTGTTGGCAGGGTATGGTCTCCGGAGGAGTTAAACAGACTTGCAGCCATCTGCCTGAAAAATAATATACTGATCCTCTCCGACGAAATCCATTGTGACCTTGTACTGCCGGGTTATACGCATACACCCATGGCATCGATTTCAGAGGAAATTGCACAAAAGACAGTTACATTTATTGCTCCAAGCAAAACTTTTAATCTTGCAGGACTATCCACATCATCTGTTGTTATCTCAAACCCTGCATTAAGAAAGTCTTTTGCCGGGGTTATTGAGAGCCTTCATGTTACAAATGGCAATATATTCGGCACAATAGCCTCAATTGCAGCATATTCACAAGGATATGAATGGCTCAATGCATTACTTGGTTACATTGATAACAATATCAGATTCGTAGAAGATTACTGTAATCAGATGATCCCTGAAATTCTCCCTGTCCGGCCAGAGGCAACATATATGATATGGCTCGACTGTCGTAAATTAGCCATGAACGGGAAAGAACTGCGGGAATTTTTTGTGAAAAAAGCCGGTGTTGGGATGAA
>Ga0315536_1000241_pt1 | contig 27472 bp, 19 predicted proteins | sample SalMarSW160230MG_FD_203093 | JGI IMG/M metagenome (GOLD analysis project Ga0315536, IMG submission 203093) | Salt marsh sediment microbial communities from the Plum Island Ecosystem LTER, Massachusetts, United States - Salt Marsh Sediment SW1602-30 ...
GTTGTTCCGAAAAGCCCGGTTGGTTGCCTGGACGGACCTGCAAAAGACATTACGGTTACTGTTAACCCTACACCCAGAGTAATTCCGGTGAACCCTAATCTTAAGCCTGATACTTCAATTTGTTATGGAACTAAGGACCACATAGTACTGACATCACCAACATTAATGACATCGGGTGATATAAGGTTTGATTATTCTGTTGCAGTTACAGGAGGGCCGGGAGTAATCATCGGCAGTACTGCTACTGAAGTGAATCGTATTCCCGGTTATACAATCAACTTCCCATATCAGAATAATTCGGATACCATTCAATCGGTTTATTATTCGATAATACCTTACAACAACGCAATTTGTACACCTGGCAATAAAGTCATTAGCGAAGTAAAGGTTCATGCTATTCCTGTTGATAGTATTGCAATTACCAAACCTTTGAAGTGCGACGAGTCGGGTACTAGTCTGGGTGCCCTGGCAGCAGTACTTTCCAAAGGCGCCGATCCGTACCAGATTGTCTGGATTGGCCCCGTAGGATATCATATGACAGATTCTGTTGAAATTGCGAACCTTTCAAGCGGGAAATATTATGTAAGCGTGACAGATAATCTTTTATGTTCACGTGACGATTCTATCCAATTTTATCCTCCACGTTCCAAGGCTTATATTTATGTCACGCCTATACCTCCCGGCATTTATAATATCAGTTGTATTGGTTCAACGGATGGTCAAATAACCGTTTCAGTTATAGGAACCACTCCACCATATACTTATACTGTCATGAAAAATGGTACACAGATTTTTACCGGTTTGTTTACTAATAATTATAACCCGTCGGATCCGGGTACCTTTAAAGTTTACACCGGACTGGGAGCTGGAACTTATACACTGATTGTTGCAGATAAAAATGGTTGTCCGGGTGAACCGTCATCAGTCATATTCAGGGTACCTCCACCGGTTGTTGTGGAATTTGGCAAATCATCTTATTCAGGTGGTTACAATATATCATGCAAAGGGTATAATGATGGTGCAGCCTGGGTTCAGACAATCTCAGGAGGCCGTGGTGGGTATACATATAATTGGTATACTCTCGATGGTAATATCCCTGGCCCTGTAAATACCAACAGGATTGATAATATAACTGCCGGAACATATTATCTTGAAGTAAGGGATGTTTTGGGCTGCTTAACTGTTACAAGTGTTGTAATTACTGAACCTGACGGAATGGTGCTTACAGATTCCCAGTTGTCTCACTCGGCAGATGGCAATTACAATATTTCCTGTAATGGAGGAAATGACGGTTCAATTAATTTGACTATAGGTGGCGGTTCCGGAAATTTCCTCTACTCCTGGACCGGACCGAATGGTTTTAGTGCCAGCACTAAAGATATCTCAGGATTATATGCCGGCCAGTATACCTGTACCGTAAGTGACGTGAACGGATGTATTCTTACACCTTCGCCTTCATTTACCCTTACTGAGCCTGCTATACTGACTGTTTCCGGCACTAGTTCAACATCGAACGACGGCGCATATAATATCAATTGTAATGGAGGTACCGGATCTATTATTATAACCGTTACTGGAGGAAGTGTGGGGAATTACAATTATACATGGAGTACAACAAACGGATCAGGGATTGTCCAGGGCCAGAAAGATCAGAGTGCACTTACAGCCGGTACATACCATCTTGAAGTAACAGATTTAAATAATTGTGGGATATCTGCAGATATAACGCTAACTCAACCTCCTGCCCTGGTCACAAGTATGACCACGACAAATATTACATGCCAGGCATCAAACCTGGATAATGGATCAATAGATCTTACTGTCACCGGGGGAGTGGGTCCATATGTTTATTTATGGTCAAATGGTGAAACAACCCGGGATATTTCAGGACTTACACAGGGTACATACTATGTTACTGTTACTTATAATGGTGTTTGCAACAGCTACGATTCAGCTACGATTAATCTGCCTCCGCCATTGGAGTATACAAAAACTCTTTCAGATTATAATGGTTACAATATAAGCTGTAATGGACTGGCAAATGGTTCAATTCAGATTGAACCTACCAGCGGCCTGGCACCATTTATCTATTCATGGACAGGTCCTGACGGATTCGTTGCCACTTCGAAAGATATTTCGAATCTGAAAGCCGGGGATTATCATTTGTTAATTACCGACAGCAATTTCTGCATTACAACTGAAACAATAAATCTTACTGAACCTGGTGTACTCGATATTTCATTTACTCTGTCATCCAGCATAGCGGGAGGCTATAATATTAATTGTTCGGGAGAGAGTACTGGTACAATAAGTGTTGAACCTGTCAACCAGGTTAAAACAGTTGATTACCTCTGGGCTGACGGGGTATTTGGCAGAACACGCAATAACCTGCCTGCAGGCGATTACCATGTTATCATAATAGATGCAAATAATTGCCAGGCCAGTTCCTATTTTACGCTTACTGAGCCCGATTCGATTAAACTTAATTTCGATGTCACACAGCCATTATGTCCTGATATGCCTGACGGGGAAATCAGATTAACAGTTACCGGAGGTGTAATCGGTACTGATTACTATTACCACTGGTCTGACAATTCTTCCGGAAGAAATATTTCCAATATTCTTAAAGGATTATACAAGGTTACAGTAGAGGACTTAAATGGATGTTCTGTAACAGATTCTGTTAATATTGAGCCACTTCATGAAACATGTCTTGTGATTCCAAATGCCATTTCTCCAAATGATGACCTGATAAATGATGTCTGGAATATTGGGATGACCGATCTGTATCCTGAAATGGAAGTTAAGATATTTAACCGGTGGGGTGAGCTGATATGGAGATCGGAAAAAGGATACCCCAGGCCCTGGGACGGGACCAGTCATGGAGCCCGGCTTCCAATTGACTCTTATCATTATATTATTGACTTACATAACGACGAAAAACCACTGATAGGTACCATAACGATAGTAAAATAGAATTTAATTTATTTAGAACCTTGTGAGAAAACCGGCTTTCATATTGTTTTTGCTGCTGCTGGGCAACCTGGCTTTTGGACAGCAACTTCCTTTATTCAGCCAGTACCTTTATAATAAGTTTCTGATTAATCCGGCTGTGGCTGGAAGCGATGGATACACAAGCGTCAGCCTTACTGCCAGGGAGCAATGGATTGGCTATTCAGGAGCACCCAGAACCTTTTCCTTCAGCTGGCAGACAAGAATGCTTAAGAAAAGTTTTATTCTTAAGCAGACCCGGCTGAAACGGGAAATTTTCAGGCCAAAATCCGACGGGAGGGTAGGTTTTGGAGGGTATATCTTCAGTGACAGGAACGGATTGATCCAGAGAACAGGTTTTCAGGCATCCTATGCATATCATATGTGGCTCGAGAAGAGCACCCAGTTGTCATTTGGACTGGCTCTGACAGGGTATTATTATAAAATTGATGAAAAACAGATAAACTTTGAAGACCCCAATGAACCATGGTTGAATAATGACCTCCGAAGAGGTATATTTGTCCCTGATATTACATTTGGTGTTTATCTTCTTAATGCGAATTACAGTTTTGGATTCTCTGCTGATCAGTTATCGCAAGCCTCGGCAAAAATTGGAGGACCTGCATATAAGAACTATACAATGAGCCGACAATATTATTTATTCGGATCTTACGATTTTAACCAGGGTACCTATAACACAATACAGCCGGCATTTCTGGTTAAAATGTCAGAACAACTTAAACCACAGGCCGATATAGGACTAACTTATATCTATGATCAGGGTTTCTGGGCCGGACTGGCTTACCGGACAAGCGGGGCTTTAATTGCAAATATTGGAGTAAAATATCAGAATATTTTCTTTGGATATGCATTCGATTATACTCTCCAGGAAATTCAGAGAATTACTTATGGGACTCATGAAATAACTGTTGCTGTTAAATTTGGAGATAATTCCAGAAGATACCGCTGGCTCGACCGTTATTGATGAATTCCAAGTTTTTTTTTGATTACACAGAGTTTCAATATCCAGAAGTAAGAACATTTGAACAAACGAATAGTGAAGGCAGAAGTTAATACAAATTCTTAGTTCTGACTTCGTTTGTTCTATTATTCGTTTGTTCATTTTTTATTTATCTGTCCTCTGCGTAAGTTCTTATATGCATTTATAAATAAGCCTAAGAATAAACACGCTACTTTCGAAGTATATAGATCAAAGAACTGCTTTTCTTCTTATGGAAAACAGAAAGAAATGCAAATACCACGGCTTTAACCATTCCTCTTATAAATGCCAGCGAGGATCCTTTATATTTTTCACTGAGCTGGGAAATATAAAATACATCCATGGGAAGAGTTTTAATGGGTCCTTGTTTAAAGCCGGTTTTTTCAGAAAATAAACTGAAAGAATCGGGATTAAAATGCCATAAATGCCGGGGTACATCATAGGCGGCCCAGAATGATCCGTAATATTTTGCATCGTAAGAACCGCTGTTTGGCAAAGCAATCACACAAACTCCGTCGGGTTTTAACAGCCGGTATATTTCCGCTGCGTATTTTAACGGGTCGTGAAAATGTTCAAGGACATGCCATAAAGTGATACAGTCGAAAATCTCTGATTCGAGATCATCGATCTTATCGGGGCCGGAAACGTCAATTCCGAATTGTGATGATGCAAAATTACGGGCTTTGTCGTTGATCTCTATGCCCTTCACTTTCCATCCGGCTTTCTTCATTGTAAAAGCAAAATATCCTGTCCCGCTGCCAATATCAAGAATACTGCCCTCAGCTAAACGTGTAACCTTTCTGACAATACCTCTTTTTCTGCGCAGCATTATGTCCCGGACTATCCGGTAAAGCTTATTGGACAGCCCTCTTGATGTATCACTATGCGATATATAGTCTTCCGATTCGTAATACCTGCCAATTTTACTCTCTTCAGGATAATTCTGAGTGAAACCGAACCCGCATTCCTTGCATTTATATATCTGAAAAACCTCTTTACTGACGAAATGATCTGTACAGCTGAAGTTTAAAGAGATATTCTCAGACCGGCAGAGAGGGCATTCCCGGTGATGCACCATAATTTTATTCTGACTTGGTTTTGGTTATATATTTAGCCACAAAATATCCTGCCAGCAACAGGATAAGCAGTATTGAACTGGCCAGTGAAATTTTGTTCCCAACAATATATGAAGAAGGCCTGAAATCAAATTTTATTTCATGATCACCTGCCGGAACAATCATTCCCCTGAGAACAAAATCTGTACGGAAGTATTTGCTCTCTTTCCCGTCAATATACCCCTTCCATCCTTCAGGATAATATATCTCAGAAAATACTGCAAGCCTTTCTCCGGCAGCATTGTATTTGTATACTACCTCATCGGGTTTATAGGAGATCAGTTCTATAGAATCAATATTGGTTACAGGGTAACCCGTATTTTTTATCTGATCACTGAAAGTATTATTGATGATGGCCACCTTTGTAGGGTCAGTATGATTAATTGCAGCAAGTTCTTCATTGGCATTATTGACCAAAAGGGGCTTTTCAGCAAACCAGACATTCCCCAGGGCCCTGGGATTTTCAACCGGGGGAGCATCGGGATTGTAAATTACATATTTTGCATTCAGCATATTAAGAGCAAATGTGCTGTCAAATGCAGACTGAAACTCCGTTAATGTTTTGGCTCTGCTTCCGACAGTCCTTATATGATTCAAATCATTAATCAGCGAGGAATCGATCAGTTCCTGGTATCTCTGCAGTTTTGCACCATGGTAGCCTCCTATTGAATGGAAAAAGTATGAGGTGGGGGTATTGTCATTGAATGTCGACGCGTAAATGTTCAGAACTCTGAATACGGATTTGTCTTTAAGAATATATAAATCAGCTACCGTTGGTTTGAATGTTTTTTGATACTTTGACTGTATTTCAAACCTGTCAGCATCGAGATAACGCTTGTCTACAGTCCACAGGTCGATGATAACAAGCAGTGTCAGAATCAATATTGATTGTCCCTTTTTAATTTTATCATACTGAAAGGCAAATAACACACCTGAAGCCAGAAGTACAAAGACCAGCGATCTGAATGCATCATTTTTAAGAAGTGTCTTGCGGTCATCAATCAGAGCCGTTCTAAGCCATCCGGGCAGGCCTCCTTCATACGAAGAGATGAATGAACCTGCTATTCCCGGGATAACAAGAACCAGAAGTATGAACCCCCCTGTAATTCCGGTTGCAAGTTTCAGACCTTTTATAATTTCTTTTCTGGCAAGCGATCCGTTGTATATATCTCTTAATGCGAGAAATCCTAACAGGGGGATACAAAATTCAGCAATAACCAGTATCATGGTAACAGCCCTGAACTTATTATATCCTGGGAAGTAATTGATGAAGAAGTCAGACAAAAACATGAAGTTCTTTCCCCAGGCAAGCATAAGGGAGAGTAGTGTTGCAGACAGGAGCCACCACTTTTCAGGACCTTTTACAAGCACCAGTCCGAGAACAAAAAGGAACAGAATAATTGCCCCTACATAGTGGGGGCCATCGGTTCCGGGCTGGGTTCCCCAGTATTGCTGCGTCTGATTTAATACATCAGCATTGTTGTTTTGTATCAACACTTTTGCTGTTTCAGAATTTCTGTCGAACGGCCGACTTGAACCACCTTTGTAGTTAGGGATAAGCAGGTTAAATGTCTCATCAATCCCGTAACTCCAGAAAGTGATGTAGTCCTTGTCAAGTCCGGAAGTGTTGTTTTTATTATTTGTGATGAGATCTGATTTACCTCTTATTGAGTATTTTCCATATTGATATGTTGTATAAAGACTGGCAAAATTTATTCCTACTGCAATTACAAATGGAATAATTAAAATGGCAGAGGTCCTTATGAATTTTATAATACTCCTGTTTCTGACAGAGTAAACAAATTCCACGATGCCAAACACAAGAAGACAGAGTAAGGCATAATAAGTTATCTGAGGATGGTTAGCCTGTATCTCGAGCGCAAGGAAAAAAGCAGTTAACAGAGCTCCTTTTATAGCATCGCGTTTATAGGCATAATAAATTCCGGCAATCAACGGTGCCATATATGCCAGGGCAATAGCCTGGGTATTGTGCCCGGCCCCCAGCACCTGAAAGAAGAACGAAGAAAAACCGTAAGCCAGAGATCCTGTTATTGCCAGCCATGGATTCAATCCAAAGACCAGGAGTAAAATATAAAACCCGAGCATCGAAAGAAATAAAACAGAAACAGGCATTCTGAAAATCCTTATAAATGCATCAGCATATTTGAACAGATTCCCGGGGTATCTTGTGGAAATCAGGTATGCAGGCATTCCGCTGAATATCGAATTGGTCCACAAAGGTTCTTTTCCATATTTTGCACGATAATCCTGGATCTCTTTGGAATTGATCTGCGATACTGTTGAGTCGTTTGCTTTCAGGACTTTACCTTCAAGAACAGGATAGAAATATGCAAAAGAGATAACTACAAATACTACAACTGCAATAATATGAGGCAGTATGGGCTGGATTTTATTTTTAATTTCCATTATAATGTTTTTATAGTACTTACATGAATGAAAGGCAAAAATATGTATTTACTGCCAATGAAGTTGGTTTGTTAATCAATTAAATTTGATTTCTCTTATATCACACATCATCAGTAAGACCTCTGAGTGAATTCAGATTGTTTTTAAAATTTCTAAGATCAGCCCATTTCAGAATAAAACCCCTGATAGACTGTAATTCAATCGGTTCATAGAAATTGAACAGGTACAGGATGAACGGGAAGCTGAGAAAACATAAAGTTTTTATTAATATTCTGGGTATAAGATCCATCCCGTTTATAAACAAGCCGGCGAACGATAATATGGCTCCTGTAAGCAACATTATCAATATTTTATTCATCTCATAAGGGACAAAATATACTTTCTGGGAGAAATAATAACAGGCAAACCAGTAAGCAAACTGCGATAACAGGGTAGCAATTGCAGCTCCGGTAATATCCCAAACCGGGATTAGCATAATATTCAGCAAAAGACTTAAAAGGGTGGAGAAAACAACAATTTTCCCTATTATCCTCGTTTTCTTAACAATGTGCAAACCATAAACAGTTACCTCCTTCATGTTTATAAAGAAAATTGAAAGAGATAAAACGGGCATGATAGTAACCGCACCCCAGAAATCCTTCGATTTAGCGAGTACCTTAATTATTTCAAAGGAAAAAAGTGAGATACCGACTATGGCAAACATCAATATAAATGAAGAATATAGAAGTATTTTGGAGTAAAATCTTTTGTTATCGGGAGAATCCATTTTTTTAAACACCATAGGAGCTATAGCAAGCCTTACTGAATCGACAAGGACCAGTTTTAAAACACTGCTGATCTTAAAGGCAAGCGTGTATAATGCAACAGATTTAAGAATTGTAAGTGAATTAAGAGAAAACCTGTCTATTACAGTGAAAACAGCTGCTGAAACATTGGCAAGCAGCAAAGGAAAACCATAGGCATTCATTGATTTGAAAATGACCTTGTCAAAGAATACCCTGGAATTTTTTATCGTATAACCCGCAAGGGTCAACACTATTAGTGAGTTGCCGATGACCTGTGCCAGGTAGATACCCTCAAGGCCCATCTTTTTTGACAGGATAAAATAGAGAGTCAGCGAAAGGACAGTGGTCAGTTTAAAGAGATTGGTTAAAGTATATAACATAGACTTTGACTGCAGCCTCATTAATGTATTTACTATATTATTTATTGCCTGAATAGCTGAAGCCAGTATAACAAGTGTAATGATTTTTGACCAGTCGGGGCTTGAAAAAATCAATAACGACAAATGGCCGGACAAAGGAATAAGGAAAAGACAAAAAGCCGCGGATACAAAAAGTTGAGTTGAGAATGACATGAAAAAAATGCCTTTCTGATTATCCTTGTGCTCTTTGTCCCAGAACCACCTGGCAAGGCTCTGTGGCAAACCAGATGCCAGCATTGCTGTTAAAACGAGGCCCGATATTTCAAGTATACCGAGAATACCAAAATCATCGGTAGTAAAGAACTTAGGATCAGTGTATACAGGTATAAGTATTAATCCGACAATCTTTACAGCTATATTGCCAAGCCCGTAGACTATTGTATCTTTTAGTGATATCTTAATCGAGTTCAGCATGGCTGGCGTTCATTGCAATTTTTTATGGCACTGAAGTTTTAAGATACATTGGAAATGCTAATATAGTGTTTCCTGTTGTACAAAAAAGTAATTAAGTAATCACTTATCTGCTATTAATGTCAGGCCCTTCAAAAAAAGATGCCTTAAGGGAGTATGGATCGATATTGATTTTATAAACGATTCTTTAATGCTTTGGTCAAAATATATCACACTGGCTTTTCTGAAATTTTCATTAAGAGCCATTTTTTTCAGGCTGAAGTAATTCTGCTCATTCAGGTGATATTCTTTATAATGTTCCGATATGGTGTCAGGCTCACTTTTTGGCAAAGGTTTCATTTTAATAATGCTTAATAGTCTTATCATCTTATAACCATATTTTCTTCTGATGGTATTAGGGTAAGTATAGACTACAAGCTTTCCGCCGGGATGTAACAGGTTATAGCATTTTTTGAAAAATGCCCTGCCTTCTATGGTAGAAATATGTTCAATAAAATCAATAGAGACAATTCGTTCAAATTTCATCTTCTCATCCAGTTCTTCAAAAGAACTTACAATGAAGTTACAGTCGGCATTCAGTTCCCTTGCCTTTTCTTTCGCAAGCCTTATTGCCTCTTCCGAGAAATCAGCCCCGGTTGCCTTGCCTCCATTCAGGGAATGATATATAACAAGCTCACCTCTGCCACAACCAATATCAAGCAAATTGTCAGAAGGATGCAGATCAAGGTACTGCAAAATCATCTGGAACTTATCTATCAGATCCTTATATTTTCCTCTGAAAGATTTAAACTCTTCGTGGCCTGTTGCATTATTCAGGAAATAATTTTCTGTGTACAGATGTCTTGAATCCTCTGAAGAAGGCTTTGTTTTAACCATTTGAACCTAATGTTAATATATCCTGGTATACTTTTGTAATCCTGTCAATAAAGACAGAACTTCCAAATGTCTCCCTTGAATAATTTCTTATCTCTTCTTTGTTGTACGAGCCAATATTCTTCACCATTGTAGCAATAGCATCTGCGAGTTCTTCTGCATTGTTTTTTTCAATCAGTAATCCGGTTTCATGAGTTACTATTTCCTGTGGGCCACCACATTTTGTTGCTATAACCGGGACTCCGCTTGCCATTGCTTCAATCAAAACTATTCCAAATGTTTCATACCGGCTCGGGAGTACAAAAATATCTAATCCTGAATAAAAAGCCCTGATATTGCTTCGCAAAATTTCCCCGTGGAAAATGCAACTGGATTCAATACCCAGCTCACGGGCTAATTTTATGTAACTGTCCAGAAGTACCCCTTCACCTCCGATGTGCAGAACAAATTTTATTCCCTTAAGCAGGGAAACGGATTTTAATAAAAGATCGAGCCCTTTATTTGTATTATTTAATCCTCCAAGGAAACCTATGTTAATGCAATCGCCTGTTTTTGATTGGGTCAGCTCAAAATTATCCGTGTCAACAATATTGTAAATGACACTTACCTCGCGATTGCATTGTTGAATAATTTCTTCTTTTAAAGCGTTGCTTACTGAAACAATACCTTTACTTTTCCTGAGAGCGTAAATTACACACCGTTTATGTAGAAAACTTCGAAAATACATTTTGATAGTTGAATGTTCAGTGAGTATATTGGGGATCCCTTTTTTCTTCTGAATAATTGCTCCAAGGAATCCTGCAGGATATGACAGATGACTGTGGATTATATCAGGTCTGGTATGTTTAAAGATCTCTTTATTTAGAAAGCGATAAGTGTTAGACAAATACTTAATCTGGGTTATAACAGGAAAGGATTTGCTTATTGTAACTTCGTATATAGTCAGTTGCTTATCTGTTTTTTTAATGCTGGAATAGTCAGAGAAGGGAGCACAGTGAGAATAGTCCACTTTAAAATAAACAACAGTTACACTATGTTTTGTGCTTAATGCCCTGGCTTGTTCCTCGATAAAAATACCACGCCATTTATGTTTTGTATCCGGATAAGAATGTGTTAATATTAAGATGTTCATCTGGGTAAATTTCTGTTTTAGCCAGTTTTGTCAGATTCCCTTAAAAGCCTGGTTACTTAAATTATTGTTTTTCAGTCAATGATTTATACAACAGGATCATAGTATCCTTAACAATAGCTGTATTATATTCTTTTATAACTGCATCATATCCGTTCTTCCCCATAGTTTTTCTTATTTCCCTGTCATTAAGCAGTTTGATTAGTGCGACTTTAAATTCTTCCATGTTTTCAAAGACTAATCCGCAGTTATGTTTTTCAATAAGATTTTTTTGTGGAATGCAGTCTGATGCTACAATAGGCTTCCCTCCAAGCATATATTCATAAATTTTGTTTGCTACACCTGACTCATGCTGCGGATTTTTATGAAAAGGGGCAAGGCATATATCACATGTATCAAGATAATCAGATAATTCTGAGGAATCAATCCACGGAATATAATGCACACGATCAGCAATCGTATCATTTTTTAACAGTTTTATAAAACGTGTTTTGTCTTTTTTATCTACCGGACCTATAAGCAGGAAGTTAACGGGATAGTTTTCCCTTACGAGATCGGAGAATATTTCCAGAGAATCAAAGACCCCTCTTCTTTCTGCTATTACTCCATAGTAGAAAATAACAGGGAAATCCTGTTTAAAGTGCTTCTTAACAGGATGCTTATCCTTGATTTCAGGGATTTTTAAATCAGGTACATTTGGAATAACTGCGAAATTTTCTTCTGATAATTCGGAATATTTTTTAACCAGCTTATCCCTGAAATCAGAACTGAGAACAATTATACGGTTGGCATATCCAAGGTATCTTTTCTCTTTCTTTAACCATACTTTGGGACGGGCGATAAGGCTCCTGATAAATCCTTTTGTCCAGTTATAGGTTGTTACTGTATATGGATAATTCTCATGAAGATCAAGGATCAAAGGTATTTTCTTCTGCGTTTCAAGTATTCCTTTATGCGCAGCCCGGGACATATACAGGTCATGAACATGGATGACTTCAATGTTGTTTCGGATGATGAATTTTTTAATATGTGATGCCCAAAGCCATTCGTAGGCAGGTATTGTATTCAGGGCAAAAAAAAGAATATCCTTAAATTTTCTGGAAATGCTTATTCTTGTTATGTTCGCATTGTCAAATGGGGCATTGTAGCTTTTATGAAATGCAAAGCATAATACAAATACTTCAAACCCGTGTTCCTTAAGAATTCCTATTTCCCTCAGAACACGTATATCATTATTCAGTTCATTATCGACTATTATTCCAACTTTCATTGTACAGTAATCAAAGTTTTTCAATCAAGGAAATAAGCCTTTTCGTCAGTTCTCTTCTGCTGAAAACTTCTGAAGGGATCTTCCCGATAATAGTACTATCTGAAACCAGTTTTGATAAATTTTCGAGAATTCCTGCAGAATCATCATAAAAGAACGTGGTTCCATGCCCTGTCCGTTTCAAAATATCTGCAGCGTCTCCTTCCGGTGGGCCAATACAAATAATGGGTCTTCCGGACGCAATATACTCAAAAAGCTTTCCTGTGATGATACTCCTGTTGCTTTTATGATCAGGTATTATAAGTAAGAGAACGGTGGATTCGAGCATGTATTTTATAGATAGGGAATGGTCAACATAATCTATGAACTCAACAAAGGGATCGGTGAGTTTTGACAGAATCAGGTCCTTCAATTTGGGAGAAACTGTTCCTATAAACCTTACCCGGCTATCATAATCATTTTCAATAAATTTGTGCAGCGAATCAAGAAACCCGTTGACAGGGTAGACTTCAGATAAAGTGCCTATATAGGAAATCGTGAATATTTCAGATGGGAAATAACTTACATGCCGGAAATCATCCTCATCGTAACCATTGGTAATTACTTCTGTTTTGTTTTCAATGCCTTTCACTTTCAGCGAAAAAGAAGACTTAAGCGATTCTCCCACAGTAATTATCCTGTCAGCGTTCGTTAGCACTCTTCTTTCCAGCCCTGAATCTATATTTTTTGCAATGGAGGTATGATAGAATTGATTATAATAATAGATATCTGTCCATGGATCGCGCAAGTCTGCTATCCATTTAATGTTTTTATATTTTTTTCTGATTTTTAAACCAATAAGCTGGGTGGAATGGGGAGGGCTGGTTGTGATAACATGGTTAATCCCCTCGGATTCTATTAATTCGCATGCTTTTTTAAAAGCAAATTTATTCCATCCTTTCCTGGGATCGGGGATAAAAAAATTACCCCTTATAAATCGAAGCACTTTTTCTTTTAGCGTGTTATTCAGACTATTTGCAAAACCTGCCGAGGGTATCTTTGACCTGTTTTTTCCATAAATTCTGAAATAGTCTGTTGCAGGAGTTGAATAGACTCTCAATGAAGATGGAATATCATCAATAAGTGAATTGTCAGTCACCGCGTATGCTGCATACCGGGGATCAACAGTAAGTATTAAAGGCTCCCATCCAAAGTCAGGAAGGTATTTTGAGAATTTAAGCCATCGCTGAACACCGGCACCCCCGCTTGGAGGCCAGTAATATGTAATTATAAGAACCTTATTCATTCTAAAGCATCTTCAATAAGCTCTGAATTGATACTTTTTCTTTAATAATGTCTGTTAATTGCGCAATTTTGATTCTATCCTGCTCCATCGAGTCGCGATACCTGATTGTTACAGTGTTGTCCTCAGGAGTCTGGTGATCGATGGTTATGCAATACGGAGTGCCGATAGCATCCTGACGCCTGTACCGGCGGCCAATAGAGTCCTTGTCGTCGTACTGGCAGTTAAAGTCGAATTTAAGATCGTGTACGATCTTTTCTGCAATCTCAGGAAGGCCATCCTTCTTTACAAGAGGCATTACTGCCAGTTTAACCGGAGCAAGAAACGATGGCAGCCTTAGCACAATACGTGTATCGGAAGTTCCATCATCTTTTTTCAATTCTTCTTCGGCGTAAGCAGCAGAGATAACCTGCAGGAACATCCTATCTACACCGATAGATGTTTCGATCACATAAGGGACATACGATTCTCCTTTTTCAGAGTCAAAATATTGCAGCTTTTTGCCGCTGTATTCCTGGTGCTGTTTGAGATCATAATCGGTTCTTGAATGGATACCTTCAACCTCTTTGAACCCGAATGGGAATTTGTATTCAATATCCGTTGCAGCATTTGCATAATGAGCAAGCTTGACATGATCATGAAACCGGTAATTTTCACTTCCGAAACCAAGCGCCTGGTGCCATTTCATTCTTATATCTTTCCATTTTGCAAACCACTCAAGCTCGCTGCCGGGCTGAACAAAGAACTGCATCTCCATCTGCTCAAATTCCCGCATCCTGAAGATAAACTGCCTGGCAACAATTTCATTACGGAATGCTTTCCCAATCTGTGCTATCCCAAATGGGATCTTCATCCTTCCTGTTTTCTGAACATTCAGGAAATTCACAAAGATCCCCTGCGCAGTCTCCGGGCGAAGGTAAATTTTATTGGCTCCTTCGGAAGTAGATCCCATGTCAGTTGAGAACATAAGGTTAAACTGCCTTACATCTGTCCAATTACGAGTCCCGGAGATTGGGCATACAATCTCATTGTCGATAATTATTTGTTTCAGCTCTGCAAGATTAGTTTCATTCAGGGCCTTTGAAAACCTGGCATTGAGTTCATCAATCTTTACCTGGTTTGCCAGAACCCTTGGGTTTGTCTCCCTGAATTTTTTTTCATCGAACGCATCACCGAATCTTTCCCTTGCTTTTTCGACCTCTTTGGTGATCTTATCTTCCAGTTTGGCAAGATACTCTTCGATAAGGATATCAGCCCTGTATCTCTTTTTTGAATCCTTGTTGTCGATAAGAGGATCATTAAATGCATCGACATGCCCTGATGCCTTCCAGATTGTGGGATGCATGAAGATAGCCGAATCAATGCCAACAACATTATCGTTAAGAAGAACCATGCTGTCCCACCAGTATTTCTTTATATTATTTTTAAGTTCAACGCCATACTGGCCATAATCATAAACTGCACTTAACCCGTCATATATTTCACTTGACGGAAAAACATAACCATATTCCTTACAATGAGCAACCAGTTTCTTAAAAACATCTTCCTGAGCCATAACTATTTTAGTTTACTTTAGCGGAAGGCAAAAGTAATTCAAAAAGTTCTGTTTTACAACGTCGGGGGTATTCAACAAATCTATTTGTATCTTTATCCCCCGGTTTGAAAATGCAGGAATGAAAAAGAGAACTGATTTCCTTGTTATAGGTTCAGGAATTGCTGGTCTGACATTTGCCCTTAAGGCTGCAAAATTCGGAAAAGTAACTGTTGTAACAAAAGCAAACCTTGATGATACAAATACCCGGTATGCCCAGGGTGGAATTGCAGCTGTATTCAGCGAACCTGATAATTTTAAGAAACATATAAAAGACACTCTTATTGCAGGCGGGGGAATATGCAATGAAGAAGTTGTAAGGATGGTTGTTCATGAGGCTCCTGAAAGAATTAGAGACCTGATCGATCTGGGTGTCTCATTCGATAAGAAAGAAGACGGAACATACGACCTTGCGAAAGAAGGAGGACATACCGAATACAGGATCCTCCATCATAAAGACAAAACTGGTGAAGCCATTCAGAAAACACTTATTGAACAGGTAAGGAAAGAGGCTAATATAGTGATTTTCGAACATCACTTTGCAATTGATATTCTGACACAACACCATCTCGGGGTAGAATTAAAAAGAGATTACCCTGATATTAAATGTTTTGGAGCTTATGTTGCTGACCTGAAAAGCCAGAAAGTCATCACCTTCCTTTCAAAAATAACTGTGATAGCAACAGGAGGCATGGGTAATGTTTACATGACAACTACGAATCCGGAGATTGCAACCGGCGACGGTGTGGCTATGGTGTACAGGGCTAAGGGGACAATTGAAAATATGGAATTTGTACAGTTTCATCCCACTTCGTTATGGGATCCCAATACCAGGCCATCTTTTCTTATCACTGAAGCTCTGAGGGGCTACGGAGCCGTTCTGAAAAATATGTCAGGCGAAAAGTTCATGAACAGGTACGATAGCCGCGGATCACTTGCCCCGCGCGATATAGTCGCCCGGGCCATTGACAATGAGATGAAAATATGGGGAGATGATCATGTCTGGCTCGACTGTACACATCTCGATAGTGAAGGACTGAAGGATCATTTTCCGAATGTTTATGAACATTGTCTTACCCGTGGAATAGATATTACAAAAGACATGATACCTGTTGTACCGGCGGCACATTACTCTTGCGGAGGTATAAAAGTTGATGTGAATGGCCAGAGCAATATCCTCCACTTATATGCTCTGGGTGAAGTATCCTCTACGGGTCTTCACGGTGCTAACAGGCTGGCTTCGAATTCGCTGATCGAAGCTGCTGTATATTCCCACAGAGCTGCAATGCATTCCGGCAGACTCCTGAAAGATCTTACATTTGAAGAGGAAGTCCCTGACTGGGACTATAAGGGAACGACCCATCTTGAGGAAATGGTGCTCGTTACTCAGAACTGCAGGGAAGTTCAAATGATTATGAGTAATTATGTAGGGATAGTACGGTCTGACCTTCGCCTCGAAAGGGCCATGGTGCGCCTGGAGATTATATATAAGGAGAACGAGAGTCTTTATAAACGTTCACTTATATCCCAAAAAATAGTTGAGTTGAGAAATCTTATCAATGTTGGATATATTATAATAAAAATGGCTGCAAACAGGAATGAAAGTATAGGTCTGCATTATTCAATTGACCATCCCAAACGTGGCTTCTCGGAATTCTGATCAACCTGCTGTTATGAATCATCTGGAATCTTCATTTACGGGCAAAAACAACTTCTGGAGATATGTTGTAATGATTGCTGTTGTCTTTTTAGTATCTAACAGTATTGGAGCATTTCCCCTGTTCATTGCTGCACTGGTGGAATCTCTGTCCAATCCTGATCTGTTATCACATTTTGCAGCTCATCCTAATGATTTCAGTGTACTGGGACTTAGTTCAAACACACTTCTGGTGATGATGCTATTCCCTTTCATAGCGGGACTTATTGCGTTTATTCTCCTGGTAAAACCACTTAACGGCAGAACACTTAAAACTACCATAAACGGCACATCTTTCATAAGATGGAACCACTTCTTTATTTCGGCGTTCATTTGGCTGATTCTTTCATTCGCTTATTTATTCCTTTATCTCAGGGCAGAACCTGAAAATTTCTCAATTAACAATAAAACAATCTCATTAATAGCGTTATCGGTTATATCATTATTATTCATTCCATTCCAGGCTGCCTTTGAAGAGGTTCTTTTCAGGGGATATCTTATGCAGGGATTTGCTGCTATGATCAGAAACAGGTGGTTTCCTCTTATCATGACCTCTTTATTGTTTGGACTTATGCATGCACTGAATCCCGAGGTGAAAGAATATGGATTCTTTACCATGATGCCTCAGTACTTTGTTTTCGGACTTGTTTTTGGCATTATCACTATTCTCGATGACGGGATAGAAGCAGCAATGGGGGCACATGCTGCGAACAATGTCTTTCTTTGTATCATGGTAACAAATCCGTCTTCCGCTCTTCAGACCCAGGCACTTTATATACAGCAAAACGTCTATCCCTGGACAGAATTTACAGGACTGGTGCTTTCGGGGATAGTCTTTATTATTATCCTGAAAATGGTTTTCAAATGGAATGATTTTTCGATTTTGTTCCGTAAAATAACTGATATTCGGTTGTAAGGAATGGTCGCGACCATTCCTTACATATAAACTGAGGTTTTATCTTCACTCCTGAAATCTCCCCATTTCTCCCTGATCTCATTTATGATTGTTTCAATTTTATTAGCATCAATTTCAGTGAGCAGCTTCAGACGGGTGTCTTTAAAATGAGGCAATCCTTTAAAATAGTTTGAAAGATGCCGTCTCATTTCCAATATAGCTCTTTTCCCTTCTTTGAACTCGAGAGATTTGTCAAAGTGTAATAAAGCAATATCTGCTTTCTCACTCACCGAAGGTTCGGGTAGTATCTCGCCGGTGCTGAGGTAATGACGTATATCCCGAAAGATCCATGGTCGCCCTACTGAGGCCCGGCCGATCATAATTCCATCGACTCCATGCCTCTCAAACATTTCTTTTGCCCTCACCGGCCCGTCAATATCTCCGTTACCAATAACAGGTATCTTCATCCGCGGGTTATTCTTGACTTCCCCGATAAGGGTCCAGTCAGCTGTCCCTTTGTATAGCTGAGCCCTGGTCCTGCCATGAATTGTTATTGCTTTGATACCCACGTCCTGAAGCCTCTCTGCCAGATCCACTATATCCCTGCTTTCATCATCCCAACCCAGCCTTGTTTTTACTGTTACCGGCAGTTTAACGGCTTTGACAATGGTTTCAGTCATTTCGATCATTAGAGGTATATTTCTAAGCATGCCTGCTCCGGCCCCGCGGTTAGCTATCTTTCTTACAGGACAACCGAAATTAATATCTATCATTTCAGGTTTTGCCTGCTCAGATATCAGAGCTGCCTCAACCATTGCAGGAATAAGATGGCCGTAGAGTTGAATTCCTATGGGACGTTCATAATTGAAAATATCGAGTTTTTTAACACTCTTATGTCCGTCGCGAATGAGTCCCTCGGAGGATATAAACTCGGTATACATTACATCAGCTCCAAACTTTTTGCAGATCATCCTGAAGGAGGGATCAGTGATGTCCTCCATGGGTGCAAGAAACAATGGATAGTCTCCCAGTGATATGTTGCCTATATTCAAGAATTTATGATTTTATGGACATAAATATTAATTTTGGCATTTTATATTTATAGCCCGATGAACCTTTGGCTACAAAATTAATAAAATGAGCGACAACTTCAGAAACCTGAGATTATTCGAATACTCGCCTCTGCTCCAGATCCTTGTTTCACTCGTGATCATTCTTGGAGTTGGGTTTGTGTTGCTTGTCATATTGCTTATTCCAGGGTTTCTATTATTTGGCGCTGATATCTCCCTGATCGCGACACCTTCTTCTGCTTTCGGTTCTAATGAGTTAACTTTTTTAAGATACATGGTGATTGTCCAGGATATTGCAATTTTTATAGTTCCTGCAGTAATTATTCTATACCTGATGAAAACTGAAAATAATGCTGCAATACCTGATCTGAAAACGCCTCATTTAAAGGAGATCTTGCTGGTGATAATGCTTGCCTTTTTCCTTTTTCCAATAACTAATTTTACCGGCCAGCTTAATTCGGAAATGCATTTGCCTGACTGGATGTCGGGGCTGGAAAAATGGATGATTGAAAAGGAAGATAAAGCTGACAGCCTGATTGATTTATTGATTTCTTCAAATACTTTTTGGGTAATGTTGCTAAACATTGTCATGATTGCTGTGTTGCCTGCAATAGGCGAGGAATTGATATTCAGGGGAGTGTTTCAGAAGATCTTTTATAAGCTGTTCAGATCAGGTCATTCTGCCGTATGGTTCACCGCTATTATCTTCAGTGCAGTCCATTTTCAGTTTTTAGGGTTTATTCCGAGGTTTATCCTTGGACTGGTTTTTGGTTATCTCTATTTATGGAGCGGAACTTTATGGCTTCCAATAATAGCACATTTTATAAACAATGCTGTTCCTGTTGCAGGGACATATTTTCATGTCTTTGATAATGTAAGCTATTCGTATAATTTACCCTGGTGGAAAGAATTGGCTGAATTATCAATACCCATTTTTGTCTGCCTGGTTATACTGGGATATTTCAGGCATAAATATAAGATTGACAATGAGGCAAATGTGCCTTATAAATAAGTATCAATGCCAGGCATTATCCTGCATTTCGTTGACTTTTTCCTTTTCGAGCTCTCCTTTTCTGTAAAAATATACGAGGCCATAATCCTCATTGTAGCTCTTTCTGACATCTTCGGGGTGAATGGCATTAGTACTTTCAACCTCATTCCATAACCGGAGAATAATTTCATCAGCCTCCTTGCGAAGGGTATAGTTTTTTTCAGCGAAATTGATCGTCTTTTTTGCAAGATTGCTGTTATGAGTCCAGGCCTCAAGGAAATTTTCAAACCTTACTTTCACAACTGCAATTGTCGGATTGGTAATTGGGTTGCCTCCTTTCTTGATTCGGAATTCCTCCCCTTCAATTATCCTCCTCCCCCAGCTCATCAGTTCGTTTTCAGTACTTAGCGAAGGCACTGTGGCATCATCGGTTGCCAATCCGAAATATGCCCTTGCTTCAGTGGGCAGATCACCACGAAATATTGCCATGTTCATCACCCTTACAAAATGAGTGAGATATATCCTGGCCTTTTTTAATGTTTCACTATAATCCTTGCTTTTTTTATTCTGTGAAGTAAGTGCCTGTCTGTATAACTGAATGTTATGCTCATATTGCGGAAGAAATTTCTGAAGCCTGACAACAGTTTTTGATGAAAATGCAAGTTTATGAGGTGGAAGCTCTTTCCCTTTCTCGAGTGCTATCCTCATTGCTTTAATGCGCGCTGTGTCGGTATTCGGCAATCTTCTGTATGGCATAACTGGCGGGATTTGTTAATAAAATGTTGATAATAGTTGCGAATATAACAATAATTTGATAATAACAAGAGGTATTCGCTTTGTAATATATTTTGTTATTAATTTGTTTTGATTTGAAGGATAGAATTCTTAAGAAATGAAAAAAGTGTAATGTAATTCTATTGAATTATATCAGATATTCCGGGACGGCTTTTTCTGACCAGGAGGAATTATATTTATTGACGGGTTGCTTTATCCGTGTAAGGATGTTAACTTAGTAGTTTAAAAACGACTTAAAAATTACGATATGTTCAAGAGTGAGGTATATACAAGAAGGAGAGAGACTCTCCATAAAAAAATAGGATCAGGTATTGCTGTTTTCATAGGAAATGTGGAATCATCAATGAATTATCCTGACAACACTTATCACTTCAGACAGGATAGTGATTTCCTATATTTCTTCGGACTTGATATGCCCGGGTTTGCCGGTGTAATGGATTTTGATTCAGGGAAGGACAAGCTGTTTGGCAATGATGTTGACATGGATGATATAATATGGATGGGGCCACAGCCAACCGTCAAAGACCTGGCACTCCTTTGTGGAATTACAGATATTGCGCCAATGGCATCCATTGAAGATACTATTCACGAAGCTCTGACAAAAAAAAGAAAAATACATTTTCTTCCTCCATACAGGGGAGAGACCAAGATGACCCTGGGTGCCCTGCTAAAGGAAAACCCCTGCCAGATGAAGACCCGGGCTTCAGTTGAACTGATAAAAGCCGTCATCTCGATGAGGTCGATCAAAGCAGCCGAGGAAATTGATGAAATAGAGAAAGCTGTCGCTATTGCTTATGATATGCATGTTACGGCCATGAAAATGTGCAGGGAAGGTGTTAGCGAAAAGGATATATTTGGCACAATAGAAGGAATAGCTCTATCAAAAGGGGGTGGAACATCATTCCCGATTATACTCAGTATCAATGGTCAGACATTACATAATCATAAGCATGTAAATATTCTTAAAACCGGAAGGATGATGGTTACCGATGCAGGTGCCGAGACAGATCTCCATTACGCATCCGACATTACACGTACTACCCCGGTTGGAGGCAGGTTCAGCCAGCTTCAGAAAGACATATATGAGATTGTTCTTAAAGCTAACTCTGATGCCATCAATGCCACACGTCCTGGCCTGTCTAACCGCGATCTGCATTTCATGGCATGTAAGATTCTTGCTTCGGGATTAAAAGATCTGGGACTTATGAAAGGAAATGTTGATGAGGCAGTAGCTGCCGGGGCACATGCATTGTTCATGCCTCACGGATTGGGACATATGATGGGACTGGATGTTCATGATATGGAAGGGCTGGGTGAAGATTTTATTGGCTATAGTGATGAAGTAAAGAGAAGTGATCAATTCGGACTCGCTTTCCTGAGGTTTGCTCTTCCTTATAAAACCGGACATGTCTTCACCGTTGAACCGGGCTGCTATTTTATTCCTGAACTCATTGAAAAATGGAAGGCAGAAGGGAAATTCAGGGACTTCATTAATTATGATAAATTAGGTAGTTACATGTCAATAGGGGGTATAAGGATAGAGGATAATGTCCTTATTACCGATAAGGGACATAACCTGCTTGGGAAACCTATTCCGAAAACCGTAAAAGAGATCGAAGCAGTCTGCTCATAATCAACCTCTGTGTAACAAAAAAAAAGAACTTACATAGAGAACCACAGAGGGTCACAGAGAAAATTAATGTTAAATTAGTATGCTTTGAAGTATTCCCTGTTGAGGCGGGCAATATTGGTCAGTTTGATCTGCTTTGGACATTCCGCTTCACAGGCTCCGGTATTTGAACAGTTCCCGAAACCTAACTCATCCATCTTCTCAACCATTGATCTCACCCTCTCTTTAGCCTCAATTCGGCCTTGTGGCAAAAGGGCAAATTGTGAGATTTTGGCTGAGACAAATAACATGGCCGAGGCATTCTTACAGGCAGCCACACAGGCTCCGCATCCTATACAGATAGAGGAATCGAATGCATCATCCGCATTCTTCTTTTGCACAAGTATTGAATTAGCTTCCGGAGCTGCTCCTGAATTTACAGAGATGAACCCGCCGGCAACCTGAATCTTATCAAATGCTGTTCGGTCAACAATAAGGTCTTTTATTACAGGGAACGGCTTTGCTCTCCATGGTTCAATCCATACTGTTTCACCATCTTTGAAAAACCTCATGGAGAGATGGCATGTGGTAATTGCAGGTACCGGGCCGTGAGGATGACCGTTTATATACATCCCACACGATCCGCATATACCCTCGCGACAGTCGTGATCGAAGGCCACCGGATCCTTATCCTCTTCAACAAGTTTCTTGTTGAGTGCATCGAGCATCTCAAGGAATGCCATTTCAGGAGATACATTGTCCATCCGGTAAGTCACGAAACTACCTTTGGATTTTGCATTCTTCTGTCGCCATATCTTTAATGTAAGCTTCATTTTTCTTATATTATTTTGTTTTGTCTTTATATTGTCTTGCGGTCTTGCGGTCTTGCGGTCTTGCAGGTCGTCAGTTAATTAATGGACTTGCATGACCTGCATGACCTGCATGACCTGCATGACCTGCATGACTTATTTATAACTTCTTACCTTCATTTCAACTTCTTCAAACTTAAGTTCTTCCTTATGAAGAATATGAGGTTTCCCTTCTCCTGCATATTCCCATGCGGCCACATATGCGAAATCTTTATCATTCCGAAGGGCTTCTCCATCCGGAGTCTGAAACTCTTCCCTGAAATGTGCTCCGCACGATTCTCTCCTGTTAAGGGCATCAGTTACCAGCAGGGTTGCCAGTTCAAAATAGTCTGCTACCCGTCCGGCTTTTTCAAGCTCCATGTTGAGTTCCCCGATGGTTCCGGGAATAGTAAGGTCTCGCCAGAATTCTTCTTTCAGATCGTTGATAAGCACAAGAGCTTCTTCCAGTCCTTTTTCATTCCTTATCATGCCGCAATGATCCCACATAATCTTACCCAGCCTTTTATGAAATGATGATGCGGTTTGTTTGCCCTTAATTGAAATAAGTTTATTCAACCTTTCTACAGCTGCTTTTTCAGTCTCGATAAATTCAGGAGCATCAGTTGATATTATCGGCGTTCTTATTTCATCAGCCAGGTAATTGTTTATTGTATTTGGGAGAATGAAATATCCGTCACCTGAGGTCTGCATCAGGGAGCTTGCTCCCAGACGATTAGCCCCATGGTCGGAGAAATTGGATTCTCCTATGGAATATAACCCGGGAATTGTTGTCATCAGCTCATAATCAACCCAAAGTCCGCCCATAGTGTAATGACCGGCAGGATATATACGCATCGGTTCTACATAAGGATCGATACCTGTTATTGTTTTATACATATCAAAGAGGTTCCCGTATCTGTCCTCAATAACTTTTTTCCCAAGTTTTTTAATTGAGTCCCTGAAATCAAGATTAACAGCTAGACCTGTTTCCCCGACACCATAACCTGCATCACAGCGTTCTTTGGCTGCCCTGGATGCAACATCTCTTGGTACCAGATTGCCAAAAGCCGGGTATCGGCGCTCCAGGTAATAATCCCTTTCATCTTCAGGTATTTCGTTGGCAGACCTCTTATCTCCTTTGGCTTTTGGGACCCATATACGGCCATCATTTCTTAATGATTCTGACATAAGCGTGAGCTTCGACTGGAACTCATTAAGCTGAGGCACACAAGTAGGATGGATCTGCACAAAACTTGGATTGGCAAACAGAGCTCCCTTTTTATGGGCCTTCCAGGCAGCAGATGCATTTGAATTTACCGCAAGAGTCGACAGATAATAAATTGTACCGTAACCGCCTGTTGCAAGAACAACTACATGTGCACCATGACGTTCAATTTCGCCGGTAAGAAGGTTGCGTGCAATTATGCCACGGGCTTTGCCGTCAATGACAACAAGATCGAGCATCTCACGACGGGGAAACATTTTTACTTTACCTTTTTTTATTTGCCTGTTAAGAGAGGAATAGGCTCCAAGCAGACATTGCTGACCTGTTTGTCCTTTTGAATAGAAAGTCCTTGACACCTGTACTCCTCCGAATGAACGGGTGTCGAGTGTACCACCGTAATCGCGGGCGAAAGGAACGCCCAGTGCAGTATAATGGTCGATAACTTCATTACTTACCTCTGCTGCCCTGTATACATTTGCCTCACGTGCCCTGAAGTCGCCTCCTTTGATCATGTCATAAAAAAGACGATAAACACTGTCACCATCGCTCTGATAGTTTTTTGCAGCATTTATGCCTCCCTGTGCAGCAACGGAATGTGCCCTGCGGGGCGAATCCTGGTAACAAAAATTCTTAACATTGTAACCAAGCTCACCCAGCGATGCAGCGGCTCCTGCTCCGGATAACCCTGTGCCGATAACAATTATTTCCAATTTCTTCTTGTTGGCCGGATTGACCAGCTTTACATTTGCTCTGTAATTCGTCCATTTCTGTGCAAGAGGACCATCGGGTATCTTTGAATTTAATTTTCCCATGTTTATATATATTTTTCTTTTCGATCTATCTGAAAAGCCAGAGAGTTATTGATATAAGTGCAAAACCAACAGGAAGGATAATTGCATAAATCAGTGCAACAGCCTTTACAACAGGCGTCCAGATTCTGTGGTTAAGCCCCAGGGTCTGGAATGCAGATGAAAAGGCATGGTATAAGTGAAAACCCAGCAGGGCGAAACAAGCCAGGTAAATGTAATTATATGCAGGGATCTTAAAAAGGCTATGAGCGACAGAATAAAAATCTTCTGCATTGCCCTTAACTATACCAAGTCTTATGAAGAAGAAATTGAAAAAATGGAGTACAAGAAAGGTCAGTACTGTTGCCCCGGTCCATATCATAAATCGCGAAAAAAACGAAGTCTCCGATTTATTGCCGCTGGCATAGCCAACAGGACGGGCAAGCCAGTTCTGTATCTGAAGAAAAATGCCCCATCCAATATGAATAAAAAGTGCCCCTATCAGTACTACTTCCATAATTTTTACCAGCGGAAAGGTTGCCATGAAATGGGCGGCATCGTTAAATGACTGAGGATTACTCTTTAACAACATAAGGTTAATATAGAGGTGCACCGGCAAAAAAGTCAGCAGGAAAAAGCCGGCCAGAGCCATAACAAATTTTTTGGAAATTGAGGAAAATAAAACTTTACTCATTGGAATTAAATTGTTAATAAATTATCTTATTGCCAGGTTAAGGAAGTTTCTCAAAAATAATTCAATTATACAATATTTAAAATTATCAAACCATGCTAATTATCACAAAACATTCAGGTTATTTGCAGTTAAACTAATGATGCTTTAATTATCTAACTTTACAAAACTAATAATTTAAGATTATGTTTCATAGATATAAAGGTGGCAGAATATACTATTCTGATTCAGGAACGGGATATCCTGTTATACTTCTTCATGGTTACCTGGAATCGTCTGAAGTCTGGAATGGATTTGAAAAAAGACTTGCAGGTAGTTTCAGGGTTATATCGGTTGATCTTCCGGGACACGGACATTCCGATATATTTGGTGAGGCACATACAATGGAGTTTATGGCGGATGTTATCAAAGACCTGCTCGACAAATTAAATATTAAAAAGGTCTTTATGACAGGCCATTCACTTGGAGGATATGTGGCTCTGGCATTTCTTGAACTTTACCCGGGTTATCTTTCAGGATACTGTCTTTTTCACTCACAGCCTTTTGCCGATACACCCGAAGCTCTTGAAAAAAGGGAGAGAGAAATACTTATTGTAAAAGCCGGGAGAAAGGAATTGATGTATACGGAAAATGTCACAAGAATGTTTTCAACTTTGAATCTTGAAAAATTTTCTGAGGCTCTTCATCGATCAAAAGAAATTGCCTCACAATTACCCGGCGAGGGCATTATTGCTGTATTGAAAGGAATGATGCAGCGGCCCTCGAGATTATCATATATGGAAGAGGGGAGAGTACCCTGTTTATGGATATTAGGAAAGACTGATAATTACATTCCCTGTGATCAGATTCAGGCAAAGGTAAATATGCCTGAAAATGCATCGGTAGTAGTCCTGAAAAACTCAGGGCACATGGGGTTTATAGAAGAAGAAGAAAGATCTTTTCAGTTGGTAAAAGAGTTTATTGAAAACCTGATCTAGTCTTTTTCTACTGCCACATTTGGGCTTAAGTTCTGCTTCTTAAGGAATTCAATCGCATACTTAAGAGTAGTGTCAATTTTCTCCCAGATGGGATAGAATCCTTTGTTTTCCAGTATATTACGTGCAATATAGGCTTCAAGCTGTATATTGATAATATCACCCGATATTTTTAACCCGGCCGGGTCTTTTTTAACACCATTGGCTGCGGCATATTTTATAAACTGATCGAGTAATGCCTGTTTATCAAGGTATTTTTCCATCTCTCCAGTTTCAGTATATCTCTTTAATAATTCCCTTTTGTTCTCGGTATATTGAAGGGCAAACCTGTAAATTAATGATCGAACTTTGAGGAAATAGGGTGAAATGCCAGAAGTGTCGGCAGGAACAAATTTATCAGGCATAATTCCGCCACCACCATATACCACCTTCCCCCCGGGAGTCGTAAATTTAAGAGAATCAGAGAAATGGATACTGTCAGCGTCTTCAAATTCACCATGGGTGTACCTTGTGTTCAGATCGTTGTAGTATTTTTCAAAACCGTCTTTATAGGACTTTTGTATTGATCTGCCCGTGGGGGTGTAATAACGTGCAATGGTA
>Ga0315536_1000246_pt1 | contig 27223 bp, 29 predicted proteins | sample SalMarSW160230MG_FD_203093 | JGI IMG/M metagenome (GOLD analysis project Ga0315536, IMG submission 203093) | Salt marsh sediment microbial communities from the Plum Island Ecosystem LTER, Massachusetts, United States - Salt Marsh Sediment SW1602-30 ...
AATTAGTTTACAACATCAAATCGTTAAGGATTTGTTGAAATTTTTCGATACTTATGGCTTAAAAGCCTATGGTATGTCATCTTTTGGTCCAAGTGTTATAGGGATTACAGAGAATGAAGATACTACTACGAGTTTATTGAAAGAGGTGCAAAAGCGATTAAAAAGCATAGGAGGCCATATTTATATTTGTAAACCAAATAATACTGGTGCAAAAATCGAATTTTTGGATGATAATGAATGAAAGATTATGATGAAAATGAGTATTTTTCTTCCGATTTGAGCAATAGGGAGCGAGCTACTTTTGAAATCGGTATTAAGTTAGGAGCACTGTATCATTTAATAAGTGGCGTCCCAGTTTCTTCAGACAAAAAAGTAATAGAATCAATTGAAAAAGGATTTGAAGCTTCAATATCTTGCCAACCATATGTAAAATCAGTGAAATTAAAAATACTACAAGATAAAATTGAGGGAAATAAATCAACTGAACTTGATTATGATGAAATTAATGGTGAAAAAATTAAAGCTGTGGTAACTATTGAATATAAATCCATTAAAGTAGTGGCTAAAATTGAATGGATTGAAAAATTAAAATACCCACTAATGTTCATTGAAAAAATCGAAGAGTTATAAGATTATTTTAAAAACTTAATATAATCTTTTACAAGATTTATTGTCTTTAAAGCACTAAAATTTTTCCCAAATTGCGTGATCATCTTTAGATACTCGTTAATTTTGGTTTCAATTTTTGAATATAATATCTCATCTTTAATTTGTCTCGCGATCTTCAATCTGGTTGCGAGAATAATGGTCTCTAATGCAAGATTTTCTGCTCTATTATATAATTTGAATGATTCTTTTTTTTTAAAAGAATAATTTACTTTCAATTCGAATTCTGTTGCATTAATTGTTCCCATATTATCGGTTTTAACGATATGAGTTTCATTAACCACATTACAAAATATTACCATCCAAGAATCTTTCATATAGGGACATTTATAGTTCTTTCCTCGATATTTATAATCATAATAATGATATTCATCAATAGGAATTCCCTTGAAACCCCCCTTAATTTCTTTTAAAGATGCTTGAGCGAAAAGAAACACATTATCAATGAAATTAATAGATACAATGCCACTTTCTTTTATATTCTTATGAGTTATGGTATTATAGTATGGTTTAATTTTGAGTAATTTATCATTAATTATTCTTATACCCATAGAAGCTGTGTTTGGATATTCAATCTCATTTTTTTTTGAGATGGTGCAAGCTAGAACTTCATAGAGACAATCTTGATTTAAACCATAATCTTGAAGAGTTCCCATCTTATATTCACCAATAAAAAATATTATTTTTAATATAAATAAAAAGAATTATTACAATTTCATAATTAGCAAAATTAAAAATTAAGTTTTTTAGTAATTTTCTTTCAATCAATATTAATAATAAAAGATGTCACCTCTAACTGTTATTGGCGTGGATCCTGGGTCATTAAGTTGGGATTTTTTTGGTTTAAATGGAAAGGATATAATTTTAGACACTTCAATTCCATCAAAAGAGATAGTTAGTAATCCTGAAAAAGCAATTTCAATAATAAAAACCATTGACATGATTGACTTAATAGTAGCTCCAAGTGGTTTTGGTCTTCCTTTAAAAAAAGTCGATGCATTGTCAAAGGAGGATCTTTTCTTGACATTAATGAAATATGATATGAACGAAAAGAATCAACTCCTTGGATTAGGTAATGTCTTGAAATTAATTAAGAAAGAGAAAATACCAGGAGTCATTATTCCAGGAGTTAAACACTTGCCGACTATTCCAAGATACCGGAAAGTAAATAAAATTGATATGGGCACTGCAGATAAATTATGTACGGCAGTAACTGGAATAAGAGATCAGATCGAAAGATTTAATTTGAGCCCACAAAACTCTAATTTTATTATGGTGGAAATTGGTTATGGATTTACAGCTGTTTTAGCTATAGAAAACGGGCAAATTATAGATGGTATAGGTGGTTCAAATATTATGGGATTTAGAGCTTGTGGCAGCCTTGATGGTGAACTAGCATATCTTATTAAAAATGTTAAGAAAAAAGATATTTATGGTGGTGGAGTTTCATTTATTGCTGGTTATGAGGGTTTGAGTCTGGAAGAAATAACTTTATTAGCACAAAAGGATAGCAGAACTAAATTGGCATTGGATGCTTATTTTTCAAGCGTTGATAAAGCAGTCTATGGAATTACCTCATCTTTCTCGGAGAGAGATAAAATTAAAGAAATACTACTAGCTGGTCGAGGTGCCGAGGTGATACCCATAAAAGAAGCCATCACCTCAAATTTAAAAAAAATAGCTCCAGTGAAATTAATGAAATCTTACAGTCATCTCTCAAAACGTGCAGCGCAAGGAGCTGCTTTTATTGCGAATGGGTTAATGAAAGGTGAATTTGAGCCAATTGTATCTAACTTAAAAATTACCGAATCATCAGGATCGATTTTAGATGATATATTTATTCCATTTGATAGAAATAACTTGATGAGTGATATAAATTAAAATACTAATAATTACGGGACAAGAAAGCTTTCCAATTATTTTAGAGATTGTAGGTTCTATTAAAAACCACCAGATTTCAGTGGAGAAAGCTCCTATATCTGTTTCTGCCTTTCTTACTAAACAAATTACAAGAAATATTTTAACAGAACTTACTCTTTCTAATTATGAACTTGTATTACTACCTGGATTTGTTCAATGGGATTCATCTGACATTGAACAAGAATTTTCTATTAGTATCAAGAAAGGACCTGAATTTGCCTCTGATTTACCCATGATCTTAAATAACTTATTAGATATCAAGCTTTCAAATATAATACCTGCAAACAGAATTCTTGAAACTTCAGGGGAAACCAAATTAAAACAACTGATTGATGAGATGTATACAAAAGCTAAAGGAAATCTTGGATTAAACACATATTATCTAAACCAAAAAAGATCTGATATAATTATTGGACAAGGTCTTCCACCTCCCATTATTGCAGAAATCGTAAATTGTACGAAAAAGAATGATGATGAGATTCTTAAAAAAGCAAAGCATTACATCGATTCGGGTGCGGATATAATTGATATCGGATGCATCGTGAATAAACCTGATCCAACCAGAATTGAAGAAATAATTCATCTCATCAGAAATAATTATAATATCCTTCTCAGTATTGATTCCATGGCTTCTAGTGAAATTTTTTCCGCTGTAGATAATGACATTGATCTGATTTTAAGCTTGGATTTAAGCAATTATAAAGAATTCTTAGATATTCCAAAAACTATCCCTATTGTCATAATCCCAACAAGAATTAATGAAGGTTATTTTCCTAAAGATCCAGAAACAAGAGTTACTAATTTACTTGAATTAACTAAAATACTACAAGGATATGGATTTAAAAAATTAATTGCTGATCCTCTTCTAGAAACACCCATAACACCCGGTATATGTAATTCTTTAGAAGCTTATTTCCTTTACAAAAAAGAGACATCTAAACCAGAACATAAATCACTCCAACTACCAATGTTTTTTGGTATTTCAAACGTAGTTGAATTAATGGATATTGATTCGGTAGGCATCAATGGATTATTAGCAAGCATTGCAGTTGAATTAGATATGGGCATCCTGTTTACAGTAGAGCATAGCACTAAAATGATAGGTGGTGTCTCAGAACTTAAAGAATGTATTAATCTAAATTTTCTTGCTAAACAAAAAAGTACACCTCCAATTAACCAAGGAATCCAAATATTCAAATCGAAAGGAAAAATAAATCAAATTTTACCCGATATTAACCTTCAAAATCCGATTTATGTAAAAGATCTTAATATGGATTATACTCTTGACGGAAAAGGGTACTTTAAATTATATGTTAACCATTATTCTAAAGAAATTTACGTAATGTTTTATTCGATTGACCATAAACTCATCAATATCCTCATTGGTAATAACGCAGAATCAATATCCAAAAAAATTATATCTCTGGATCTGACAGCAAACTTGGAACATCTCAATTACATTGGAAGAGAACTGAGTAAAGCTGAATGGTGTCTAAATATAGGAAAACCATATATCCAAGATGTTTAAAATAAAAAAAGAATTATAATATTTCAAAGCATGTCTTAACATCCATTCCTGGTTCTAGCAAGGGTAGTAACTTCGCTAATGATTTGGGGATGTTCGCGCTGTGTAGTTTCAATGCTTCGCCGTCTTTGTATTTTTCATAAAAGATTATTGTATTATCTGAGCCCTTAACCGTATGTGGTAGGTATTCCATGCAACCAGATTCTGCTTCTTTAATTTTAGGAGCTATTTCTTTTAATACTTTTATAGCATCATCCATCTTTCCTTCCTTTACTTTTATTGTAGCAATAAGAGTTATCAATTTTCTCAATTCCCTAATTATTAGAATATTAAATTATAGAAATATATCATTTAATTAAAAATTTCGTGAAGAATGGTTCCGCTTGCGTTTTTAGGTTTCGGTATTTTTAGTAAATGGGCTAATGTGGGTGCGAGGTCAATCAATTTTACAGAATTTTTTAGAGGAATTCCTTTCTTAACTCCTGGACCTTTAATAATTAATGGTACACTAATAGAATATTCACCAAATCTCGTTTCTGGGAGATAATATGCATGAACTCCAAAGAATCTGCGCGAAGGATTGCATATTAGACCTTCAAACGATTCCTTTGAAAGAAAGGAAGTATCTAAACTTCTTAGATCTCCATCAAATAAGCCATAAGGTGGTTTTAAAAAGTATACAACATCACCAATTCGATCTCCATTTAAACCATACTTGCTTGCATCTTCCTTTTTAAGTGCTAATTGCACAACTTTTTCATTATTCTCTGGATCTCTAATATTGTAAAGTGCATCAATAATTTTAACTCTGATATCTTCATAATTCCCTTGTTTTACAACTCCACTTGGATCTCGGTTTTCAAGATTAATCCATACAAATGGAGGTTCCATGTATGGGAAATCCCAATCAAGAGTAATTTTTTAGCTTTCATTATAAAATCCTAATAACGTTTCAAAATGTTATATACCGTATCTCGTTGAGCAGGTTTTTTACCTGCAGATTTAACTATTTCAATAATTTCTTGAGGAGACAGATATTCTCCAAATTCCGCTCCAGCACTTTTTGAAATATTTTCTTCCATTAGAGTGCCTGAGAAATCATTAACTCCATAATTCAAAGAAATTTGAGCGAATTTTGGTCCCAATTTCACCCAAGAACATTGAATATTATCAATATAATTATTAAAAAAAATTCGCGCTACACAAAATAAGCGGAGATCATCTATTCCATGATTCCATTGTAATGTGTATTTGTTTTGTTTTGAAAGAAAAGGATTTTCCTTAATAAACGGTAAAGGGACAAATTCCGTGATCCTTCCTGTATCCTTTTGAATTTCTCTTAAAATGTCTAAGTGTTCAATTCGGTCTTTTAATCCTTCAATATGACCATACATCATTGTAGATGTTGTTGGGATATGTTCATCATGAGCGAGCTTTATTATTTTAATCCATTGGTCTGTTGAAATTTTATTTGGGCAAATTTCTCTTCTTATTTTATCAACAAGTATCTCTGCTGCTGTACCCGGCATAGAATCAAGTCCTGCTTTTTTCAATTCTTTTAAAACGTCATCAATAGAGGATTGATATAATTTTGACATATACCATACTTCTTGTGGAGAAAAAGCATGAATATGAATCTTAGGATCGATTTCTTTTACTGATTTAAGCAAATCTATGTAATATTGAAAACTTATTTCCGGATTGATCCCCCCTTGAATACATACTTCACTGCAATTCGCATTTTTTGCTTCTTCAACTTTTCTTTTTATAACTTCAGTTGTTAATAAGAAAGCACTTTCATCATTGGCAGAAACACTGAAAGAGCAAAATTTACAGGATTGATAACAGACATTTGTAAAATTTATATTTCGATTTATTATAAATGTTACAACATCTTCCTTTTTTTCATAACATAATTGATCAGCAACTTCTTGGAGCGCAAAAAACTCTTTTCCTGTCACTTTTAATAATTTAAATGCTTCTTCTTTATCAATTTCTTCAGAATTTAGCGATTTTTTTAAAATCTTTTTAATTTCGTGGTCTATTTGATCAAGTAAACAAGTGTCAGACATCTAATTAATTATTTGAAGTATTTTTTTAATATTTTCTGAAATAAATCCTTCTTTATTGATAAATTTATCATAAATAGGAAGTCTTTCTTTCAAATGAAAACCGTTTTTAGAACAAATTTGGGATAATTCATCTATATTGGGCCAAGGCTGGGATGGATTAATATAATCCATGGTCAATGGTGAAATTCCTCCAAAATCATCGACTCCGAAGTCTAAAAACTCTTTCTCATGACCTTTAATTAAGTTAGGAGGAACTTGAATCGGTATTTCATTCCCAAGTATTACTCGTGCAACGCCAACAATTCTTAATAGCTCCTCAATCTTTAAATATTTATCAGGAAAATAGGGAATTCCTTTTTTATACACAAAATTCTGTAAGATTACTTCCTGAATATGTCCAAATTCAAAATGAATATCCTTTATTGTAAGTAGCGCATTTATTCTATCCTCAAAACTTTCTCCTATTCCAATTAACAAACCAGTTGTAAAAGGTATTTTTAATTTACCAGCATTTTTGATATGATTAATTCTGATTGAAGCTTCTTTACTTGGAGAATATTCATGCACTCCTCCCTGCTGAGATAATTGTTGTGACGTGCTTTCTAACATTAATCCCATGCTTGCATTATATTCCTTTAATTCCTTTAAATCTTCAAAAGAGAGCACTCCTATGTTTGTGTGAGGTAAAATATTATTACTTAATAGTAATAGGCAAAGATGAACTATGAAATCAATAAAGTGGTCAAAATTTCTCTCTTTAAGTTTCTGTTGAACAAATTCAAATTTTTCGGGATTTTCACCAGACATTAACAAGGCTTCCTTACAATGATATTTAATGCCTTTATCAATAAGATTTTGAATTTCCTCAGACTCGATCAACACAATATTTCCATCTTTTCCAGACTTTGGAATGCGATGATTGTAATAACAATATCCACATTGATTTTGACAATAATTAGAGAGGGACAAGGTAAAGTTTTTAGAAAAAGAAACCAAATTTTGCTCTTCAACAGATTTTTGATTTCGAATATCTTGAATCATCATTTTCAATTTTTTAAACGGCAAATCCTTATATTTTAAAATATCTCTCTGCGTTATCATCTTTTCACTTTCTCATAATATATGACTAAATAATTATTTCTTTTTTTAACCTTGATAAGTGAAAACTTTGTACTTTCAGTCATTTTTGAAAACCCTTCCCCTTCAACTAGACTTACTGCATTACTGCCACCAACAATCCAAGGTGCAATAGTTAATCTAATTTCGTCAACAAGATTATGTTGAATAAAACTCCAATTCAGTGTCCCACCCCCTTCTAACAATACAGATTTTATTCCAAGATTATATAGTTTAGGCATGAGATTTACAATATCTACAGTTGATCCCGTTCCAGATTTTAAAATTTTCGCCCCTTTTGATTCAAATAACCGAATTCTCTCTTTAGAAACACTTTCAGTAGTACATATAATCGTTGGATATAATTTTGGATTGAATTCAATGACATTTGATTTAATGGGTATATCTAAGTTACTATCAATAATTATCCTATAATATCCACTATGATTATGATATTTAATATGCAGCTTCGGATTATCTTTCATAATGGTACCCTTTCCAACCATTATTGCATCAACTTCAGTCCTTAGTTTGTGAACTTCTTTCCAATCTTCTTCATCTGAAAGATCTGGATCGCCATCCCTAGAAGCAATTTTTCCATCAATCGTCATTGCTGCACTTAATATAATAAAAGGTTTTTCAGTTTCGTTCAAAAACAGGCTTACCTCTAAAGTATGTTTTTAATATATTAGATGAGTTAGTTCGTTGCACAATTAAGGGATATATATCTTGAATTTCGAAAGGATACACATATAAGTTAGGGTCGTTAAGGTTTATAGTAATAAAATTAGCATATTTTCCTTCTTTAATACTTCCAATATCATTATCTAATTCGAACATTTTAGCGGCATTAATCGTGATCATTTTTAACAGAGTTTTTGCTTCTATCAATTGTTGATTGTCAATTACCCTCGAAATCCTATGCAAATATCTTAGTTCTTCAAATAAATCTGGACTATTTGCCATTACGTTATCAGTACCAATAGCAATTGGTATTTTAAATTTCAAAATTGCTGATATTGGAGGAAATCCTACACCAAAATACCCATTACAACGAGGACATATTATTAGTGAAAGATTATGAGCTTTAATTTTTTCCAAGTCTTCTTCATTTAATTGAGTACCATGAACAAGAATATCAACTAATCCCTCATCAATAATCTTTTTTATTAAGAACCCATCTCTAATGTTCTCAGCACAATGACAAGCGATTTTTTTTCTCTCACCCTCCCTACACTTCTTTAATTCCTCGAATATTGAAGAAGTCATCTGCCTATAAGTAACCAATCCAATTCCATCTGCGTGATCATAAACAGGGCATACTTGGTCTTTATCTTCGAATCGACCTAATAAGAGATTATCAATAGGAAAATTTGATAAGGTTTTTTTTAATAAATCAATACCCTCCAAACCACGTTCTCGAAAATCAATAAAACACGTTATTCCATTTCGTAATAAATCTTCAGCAGTTTTTAAAATACCTTGGATTTGTACATCTGTTGGAGTGTTGCTTAGAAGTTTATGTTTTATTCCATCAGGAGGGGCAACGACTTCAGTTAAATTTTTATTATATCCTTTTTCTTTAGCAAAACTATCTCCAATATGGATATGAGAATTAATTAAACTCGGAATTATAAGAATAGTTTCAGAATTTTCCAGCTTTAAATTTCTCTCAGGAGTGTTAAATGATAGATGAGATATTCTCCCATCTCTATTTATCTTTATTATTATTTTTTCTTTTAATTCCAGGTCATCTCCTATAAGCCCATAATCGCATTTAATAACATTATCGCTCATTTTGCTTTCCAAAATACATTTTTGGGATTTTATTATTGTAATAAACTTTAAGGTTTAATATTTTAGATGTTAAAGCAATTTAAAAAAATGATTCTCAATTCATCATTTTAACGAGTTCTGAATAGTTCATTTTTAACTCGCAATACACATTATAGGGATGGATAGACTCAAAACTCTCTACTTGAAAAATGATCTTTCCCTCACCTAAATCGGGAAATCCTTTAGCATAGAAATTTTTTGCCATCCCTCTCACGATATCTTCGGCAAATAACGGGTTAAGATGGGCTGTTCGTACAAGTTGTGCTTCATCTGGTCGTTTTAAAACACTTTGAATTCTCCCGCTCATTGATTCCTCAATAACATCAATGATATCAAGAACATCAATTTGTTGTTTGTTGATGTCTTTAATCTGAACTGTTATGGAGCCCAGAGTTCTCTGATTATGAGAGGAAAAAGGTAAAATGTTTAGAAGGGTTTGAATATCCTCATTTGAGATGTTAATATCATCCCTATTTTTCATGACCGATTCAGCGTATTCCTTACTAAGATCGATGGCGCAGGGGCAACAAGACATGCCCATTGCTTTAGCTCCAATAAAATAATCAAATTCTTGTTCCCCCGATTCGGTCCTACTACCATGGACTATAGAGCTTACATCGTACGACTTCTGGATTACTCGATGATTATTCTCCTTTAATTGTATTATGATTTTACCCTCAAGTTTTACTTCGATTTTTGTTGTATAAGGATGTTCTTTGAACAATTTTCTTGCTATTCTGTCAGAAACTATCTCAATTGTAGAAGCCGGCTTGTACACGCTCTCATTTATGACTTCTTCAATAGTTTCGCTACTACGGCTCATGTGTATCCCTCTTTGATTTGGAGGGAGCGAAATTAAGGCTGAGATTTTGGGATAGAATGAGTATCTTTTGTTCGCTTGTACAATTTCAACCTTCTTGTCAACTCCAATAATTCCAACTTTATCAATTCCAATTGATATGGCAGAACCAGAGTTTTGCAAATCTTTTTTGAATTTAGGGATGTAGATCACTAAAAATGATTAATTATTAATTTTAAAAAGACTTGGTTGCATATAAAATATTCAGCCTTCAAGCTTAACATTAAGCGTTCTAAAAAAAATTTGGAGAGATTCAAGTCTTTCTTATAATTCTTAATTACAAATTTTTAAAAGAAAATCACAATCTCAGAAGGGATAAATAAGGAAAAAAAATTTAAAATTCCACTTTACTGAAAATAAAGTGTCATCTTTTTTTATGAGGAGCCTGAGGTTCGTGAAGACATTAAATCAACCAAGGATTCGGAGGTTATTACAGAATCGCAGTTTGAACAAGAGTGTATTATTAAAGGTAAGGCGCCAATTCGATCTAAATAGCGTTCAACAAATTTTAGACCATATTTTGCCATGCTTTTAATCATCTTTCCCCCAAATGGGACAACCTCAGCTTGAATTTCTATGAAATTCTCGTAAGTTTTCATTAAATCATCCTTAAAGTTGTCGTTGATGGGGGTTGGGTTTATCTCGAGCTTTAATTCGAGCTCTGCTTTACAATATGGGCATTTTGGCATTTAAAATCACATTTTTACTTTTGAATTTATAAATAAATATGAATTTTATTTTTTTATATATTTTTCCTATTAAATAAGGTATATGATAATATTATCAAAAATTAACAGAATCGATTGAAAAAGCGTTGGGATAGATTTTAGCGTGAAAATGCGGAGTTGAAAGTTGTGATGTATTGCTGTTTTGTTTCGAGTTTGAACAAAATCTCTATTTTACTTGCGCTTTAAAAAATGGGTATAAATAGTAATATAATTTTTTGTTGTGATAATTCGAGGATTTCGCCTAAAACCAGATGGTATTGGAGCACTACAACGAGAACAAAGGTTTGAAGTCTTCATCCAATCCTTAAATTCATCAGCATGAGCTGGATATCTGCAGTTTGGACAAATTACAATTCCTCTGTTTTTATCATTAGAAAGTGTAGGTAATCTAAAACAGAAAATGCATTTGAAGTCGTCTTCGGAGAGAAATGAACCTTTGGGCTTATATTTACTAAAATCTTTAATTCTTGGGGCACTTCTTACTCCTTGAGATTGAACGGATTTAGTTGTTTTTGTTGTTGTACTTCGAGATTGAGATGTCGGTTTATTTCTAGGTCTGGGTTTAGTGGTGGTTGTGCGTGTCGTTGTTCTGGTTGTTGTTGGTGTTTGGACAGTTCGACTTCTTGTGCTAGTACCATAATTCTGTGTTGAGGGAGTAGTTAAGCTATTAATTCGTCTGGTACGTTGTGCGATATAATCACGCGTCAATTCTGGTATATTGGAACGGTTACTTACAAATCCAAAAATGATTAGGTTAAAAATGGTGATAATGAGTAGAAGTAAAAGGTTAAGATCCAGTGAAAAACGAAGTGGTGTTAATGGTGAATAAACCTCACTCACACTATAAAAAGCAATCCAATAAGAAATGATTGCAATAATAACTGAAATTGCCAAAATATAGCCTAATCCCTTCGCTTTCACTGATTTGGTACCAAAATATATAACATTATATTTTTTAAAACACCGATAAATTGAGTGTGAACCATAAATCACAAAAGGTAAACCAAATATGAGACTCCATAAACTAAAATAGAAATTAGAGCCTAGTATCATATTTTCACCTAAAATTCCTGTATAGGATCCCCAGATAGAATAAAATACTCCTATTAATAAAGGAATTATCACAAAAAAAGCAGTATTATGGGGAGAATTAAACTCACGGTGCCGTTTGATATTATTATATAGTTTAATTGTAAACATTAACCACAATCCAACTAATAACCAAGTTAAAAAATTATTTAATGAAGCTGAAATTAAACCATGAATCACACCAATTATAAAAAAGATAAAAAGAATAATTGCAACCGCTTTCTGTTTTTTTTTTACCATGGTTTAGTTTCACCAATTAAGATGTTTCTTTACTCATCATATTCTAAGTATGCAGCTTTACCTTCAATAATAGGATTCATGAATTCCAAAATTTCGGGTAGCATTCTTACATCTAAACTTCCTTTTACATCAAATGGCACGGAAAACCATTTTTTTGTATTAAAATTCGCACGATAGATCTCAAAACCTAAAGACTTTCCATTAATTTGATATGGATCAATTACTAGAGCAACTGATTTATCCCAAAATTTCTGATATCTCCTTTGAGTCCCTAAGTCTTCTCTTGACATGAAACATCCATATGAGGGATGAGAATGATACCATCCGCAAATAAATTGCTTACTTTTTACTATATCTTCATATGCTCTTGTAAAATTATTATAATCTTTAATCTCAGCATATACTGCAGTGCCATGGCCCATCGGATATGCATCTTCTAAGTAAAGTATTCCATTGTCATATCTACCAGAGAGTAACCCTATCACCTCAACCCAGTTCTCTTTCCTAATTTTAGAATTCGCGTATTTCAACGAATGACTTGAAATCTTAAGGATAGCTTTTACAGTTATTTGTAATTTTGCTTCAATTTTTTCACTTTTGGCTATAGTTATTACAGGTTCCATTGGAATTGGTTCTAATTTTTTTTTGATCCCTTCTGAATGGTCTAACGGTTTCGTATCAAATATTTCAGCCGTTATTTCTTCTTGTAATTCTTCAAGTTGTAATTCAGTGTATACTTCTTCAAGAATTTCTTTTTTAATTTTGTCTTTTATTTTTTGTTTTATTGCATCTCTTATTATATCGCTATTCTTTTCATCAATTTTCATAAATTCACCACTTATCCTTTGCGTATTTCTTTACTAAAACCCTAACTTTTTTCTCAAATAATTTTTGATCCTTCATCATTTCTATTGCTGCCTTTTTGTTAAAAACATCAGTTGGATTTACATATTTACCTCGAGTATTTAGCATGGCAATTATTGCTTGTACAATTGTACCTGCTGTTTTTGAAGGGCTCCAACCCCCTTTTTTGCCTACTAAGGAAGGATCGACTAAAGCTAAACAAATATTTCTTTGTCCCTTATATTCACTCGGTTTTGGCCAAAAATTAGGATGCCATATTGGTGTATGCATTCTTACGAAAGGTGGTTGATTAGGATATTGTGCAGGAAATTTCATTTCTAATTTAAATAACCCTCCTGCATATGATGTTCCTTTAGGTCCTTTAATTGTAATAGCTAAGTGATCAATGCTCTTATTTTTTGGATTAAACGGTTTTAATTGAACAATACTTCCATCTTTTACCATTTTCTTTAGCCCAGCAAAATCTCGGGAAACACGACTACTTCTTATACTCATATTCTCAACCCCATATTTTTTTTTAATTTTTACATATTTTAATTTTAATTAAATCTTGTTATTTCAATTTAAGGGTAACATAAATTTCTCCCCCAATAAATCCTGCAATTGTTAAAAATTCGTAATTTCTTAAGTTGTTTTCTGCAACGCTCTTTTCTAGATCTATTATCGTGATATCATTAAAATCTAATAAGGTTATTAATGGTTCAAGCTCCGATTCCAACTTAAATCCATTTTTTTCTAAAGTTTTTATTATATTCAAGCAACAGGAATTTGGTTTCATTTTTATCACAACTCTTCTTACATTTTTCCCACATTGAATACAATCTGGATTTCTTGTCTTTTCAATATGGTATAATTTCATGGTCATCGCATTGAATATAACATAATTTGTTAAAGGCTCTCCTAATCCCTTATTCCCTTTTTTCCAGTGAATGATCTTCACTACTTCATGAGATTGCATTGCAGAAATAACTGAATTAATGGTAATGATTCCTGCATCATGACGATCGATAATTTTTACAATATCATCTTCAGTAAATTCAGGTAAGAAATTATGTGTATTAACTAATTCATTTGAGACTTTTTGAATAAACTTTATATCATTTATATTTTTGGGATTTGGATCCCTGTCAAATTTTTCTTTGAATACCATATCTCCTTTAAATAGACAATGAATCCTTTTACGAGGGATACCAACCACAGTACAGGCTGCCATTTCATCATTCTCTAAAATAGGTAGTGGGTTACATTCATAACAAGCATTTCGATAAGGAAAAATAGTATAAATATGACCATGATAACCAGATACTCCTCCATCAACTAATGGTTTTCTAAATCGGACACATTGAGCATTCAAGTTTAATCGCGCATTCATTGAATCAAGACCTCCAACAACAACATCTGCATTATAGTATAAGGAGGGATTTAGTCTTTCTAAGGATGTATGATATCCTTTTACTGTGATATTAGGATTAATTTCTTTTAATTTTTTAGCAGCTGCGATAGCTTTAGGTTCTCCTAATTTTGCTCCAATAAAAAGAATCTGCCGGTTAAAATTTGAATGTTCAATAATATCTAAATCAACGAGATCTATATGACCAACACCTAACATGGTTAAATTTTTAGCAATTTCACAACCTAACCCTCCCACTCCAACGATTAGTACTCTGGAGTTTTTAATTAATTTTTGTGACCAACCTTCCAGACGAAATTGACGATCATACAAATCTCTTTCCTCTGCCGACATTCCTTTAGCAAAAAAATCTGATTCCTTAGTCAATAATATCACCATAAATTTAAATAAAAAAAATAAAAAAATTGAAGGGCTTTATGCCCTTACCATATATTATATTGTATGAAAAGAATTATTTAAAAGTATCCCGCTGTGCTCGCCGGGATTAATAGAATATCGTCGCCATCACTTACATTATAATCTTTTAATTGATGACTTTCATCCATTGTTCTTCCACCAGAAGAGAGATGAAATTCATCTGGATCAAGACCAAATAAATTTCCTAAAGTCTGTTTGATATCATTTACTTGATTCGCGTCATTTACGGTCAGTTTCTCTTTCTTTTCACCAGGACCAATGGTAGACATGAAGTACAGAGTCACCTTTTTTCCTGTCGAGGGTACTTTACTTGATGGGGTTTTAGACTTAACTGGTTCTAATTCCTCGTCAAAATCGTTGTTATCAAAACTCATTCAAATCACTCCAATTATTTTTTTTAAAGTTTTTTTTTATAACTTAATAATATCACGATAAAATAGTATTATAAAACCAATTGGAATGATTTTGAAGTTTTCATAATATCAAATAATTTAGGATGAATTATTGCTTTAGAATCCTTTTATAATATACTTATAAATTCTATGACGTTCTATTAATATATATTCTATAAAATTATCATTTAGAGAGAAGATTTATTAATTAAATTCAGAAATTTGAACTTTATACCTTAACCAACTTATGAGCATTCCAGAAGAGGTCGAACCTCTTATCCTCAGCTTAATTAAAGAATATTTAAAGAAAAAACCTTTTTTTTCAATTGAAGACATAGTAGGTTATATAAGTAATAGGACGCGTGCAAAACCTTATTTAAATAAAAACAAAATTGAAAAAACTATTAAAGATCTCATTAAAAAACGACGGTTAATTCCTGGAACTAAATTAATGAAAAATAATATCATTGAACATCCTATTAGAAATGAAATCTTTAACTATATAAAAAAAAATCCTTCAAATATTAATGAAATTATGAAAGCTATTAATATTGGAAGCAATCAAGCTCTCTGGCATCTATCATGCTTAGAAAAGTTCCAGTTCACGCGTTCAAGAGATATTGGAAATCAACGGATTGTTTTCCTCTATGATTCAAATCCAGAATTAGATGAATCATATTATTATTTAAACCAAGAAATTGTCCAACAAATAATTGAATTTATGTTAGATCAAAATGAATCACTAAAAGTATCGGATATCTCAAATAAACTTAAGAAAAATTACAATACGATTAAAAAATATTTAGAAATCTTACACAATTTACAATTAGTTGAAATTGAAAAGGATAAAAAAAGAATACTATTCAAATTGGATATTCAACAATATTATAAATTAAAAGAATTAATTTTTGGAGATTAAGATGAAAAATTCACAGTCATTCCAATTGAATTTATATTTTGAATTATATATTAGAAATTTAGAAAATAATCTATCCTAAAATCATGAAGAAAAATTATCGAGTATATTTGATTATATCTCTTTATATCATTTTTGCATTTATATACCTGTTTTTCTTCCTTTTGGAGATAGATAATTTTCCAATTTTTATGTTTATCACAATATCTAGCGTATCTGTTTTGTCAACTAGCACAATTTATACAGTTGTTCAATCTAATAAAAGTTCGAAAGAGTTTACTTCAACAAAAGTTAAATATCCTCCAAAAAAGAAAACATTTAGCCAAACACTCCCTCAACTTATTGAGGATTACTTCGAGGCTATGCCTTTAATCGATCAATACGCAAATTCAGAAGAATCTTATGAAGATATATCAAGAATCGATGAGTTTATTTTCACAGAATTTGATCAAGAAGAATTACATAAGATAGATCAATTAAAATTATCAAAAATGGATAAGATCTTTTTTTTGAGAGAAATGATATATTTTGAAGCTGCTGAAAGAAAGCGATTAATTGATGAGATGATTAAATATCAAAATGCATCTAACGAACCATTCAAATTTTCTCCAGCAATAACCCCTTTTGGAATAGAAAACAAATTACGTGTTTATATTAGATCTCTTCTTGAACCGGGCGAGAAAACAAAAATAATTATTATTGAAAAATCAGATTTCATAGCAGAGCTTAAAGATAGTATTGGAATATTGTTTGATTACGAGCAAGTGGATTTCGTACTTTCATCGGGAGGTATCTTATTAAATGAAAAATCTCAAGTTAAAGAATATGATATTGATGATGATGACGAAATTGCTATTATTCCATCAAGAAAAGAAAGAAAATAAATTTAAATTATATAAAATATAAACCAGCAGTGCTCGCCGGAATTAATAAGATATCATCGCCATCTTTAATATCATAATCTCTTAGCGTAGACATTTCATCTAATGTCACTCCCCCTGTAGATAAATGAAAATCATTTGGATCTAATCCAAAAATATTAGCTACGGTTTCTTTTATTGCTCCTGAAGTATTTCCGGTGTTTACTAATAATTTCTGTTTTTTCTCACCGGGCCCTATAGTTGACATAAAAAATACAGATATTTTTTCTCCTCCAGGGGTGAGGCTTGGAGCTTTAGATTTAGGTTCTTCATCAAGAGTTTTTTTATCTGCTGGTACATTTAAATCCTCTGAATCCTCACTTAAATCCTCGTCAAGATCTTCATCGAAATCTTCGTCAAATTCATCATCGAATTCTTCATCAAAATCCATTATTAAAAACCAAATTCATAGTTGTTAATCTGTAAGAAATTAATGGAATTTATAATATATAAAAATAATACAAATTCAAATTCATGAATAGCAAATACTTTAGAATTTGTTTTTATATAACAATAATATAAAAATAAAAACTGTGTAAAAAAAATGGATGAAAAACCTATTCCCAAACACCAAATTCGAGAAAAAACGCCTGATGACGAGTCAAGTGAATTATCAGATCCAAAATTACTTAGGAAAATAAAAGAGGAGAGAATTAAATTAAATAGAGAAAAAGAGGAATGGGAAAAAGTTGTGAAAAAACTTCAAGATTATGACACCGATATTGAAAATATTGAAAAGAAGAGAAAAGAAAAAGAATTCGAACTTAGAAATCTAACCGAACAAAATGAAAACCTAAAAGGGGATTTGGAAAAAATTAATGATGATATTAAAAAAAGCAAACAATATAAACAAAAATTGGAAAGAATCAAAGAAAATATTGATCAAGAGAAAGAAGATCTGAGAATCGAAAAAGAAAAGGTAGAAGACCGGATAGAACAGATTAAAACAAAACTCCCAGGTATGGAAAGAAGAGAAAGTGCCATTGAAAGAACGATCAACAATTTAGAAGATAGATTAATGGATTTAAGGAATGAAGTAAATGATTTAACAAGAATTAGGGATAACCTCAAAAGAGAAATTAATGATTTGAATAGAAATATTTCTGATGAAAAAAATAGGATTAAAGAGGAGAAAAAGAAATTACTTGAAGAAAGAGACAAAAATCGAATTAAAAAAACCGAATTAAAATCTTTGGCTCGAGATGTTGAAAAAAAGCGTGAAAATTTAGACAAAGAGAGAAATAAATCTCAGGAGGATTTAAAATCATTGGAAAGAAAAAAATCAAATCTTAATTCAAGGATTAAAGAACTAGATAATAAGATTCCAAAATACGAAAATCAATTCTACTCCAATCAAAATAAGATAAAGGACTCAGAAGATAAAATAAAAAAATTAAACTCAGAGATCAAACGTTTGGACAACCAAAGAGCAAAAATTGCGTCAGAAATCAGAGATTCTGAAAGATCATTAGCAAAAGAAAAGTCCAATATAAATGATGAAAAGAATGCAATAAAGAGAGAAAGAGAAAAACTTGAAAAAGATAAAGCTCGCTTTTTAAGTGAAAAAAAACAGCTTGAAAAATCTCTAATGAGGGCGAAGATTCCACCAAAATCAAAAATAAAATCAAAAACTCCTTCAAAATATTAAATTATTATTATTAAATTATTAACCAATTAGGAGATTTTTATGGAGATTCCAATAGGAATTGAAGGAGATTATGTAGAAACCAAGGAAGACCATCTTTTTTTTGACGTGAAAGGATTACATCATCCTAATGATCGAAAAATTTGTTATTTAAGATTCATTCCTGATGTTGAGGGAGATCGTGTTAGATATGGAATATCATACTCTAAAATTTATGATCTTCAACAAAGATACGCAATTATTAATGAAAAATATCCTCAATATTCATTTTTCTCCAAAGAAATGGATATGATCCTTCAATGCGTAAAAAATGAAGATATTAAAATGATATATTCCCCAAGAAATTATTTTAAAAAGGTAAATGCCAAACAAGATTTAACCGAAATTGAAAATTTATCAAAAGAATTATGTAGATTATTTATTAATCAAGGAAATATTTCTGAAGACCAGATAGGAATAACTGGTTCTCCAATGATAGGTTTAAATACGGAGAAATCTGATATTGATATAATTCTCTATGGAACTCAAGCAAGCGTAAAATTTCAGGAGAAGCTACAAAATATCGTCAAAAAAAACAAGCATATCAGAAATTATAATTTGGATGAATATAAGAAACACTACGATTGGCGTGTAGGAGGCTCAGGTATACTATTTCAAGACTTTCTAAAAACTGAACAACGAAAACTTCATCAAGGAAAATATCAAGGTATTGACTTTTTCATTCGATATATTAAAAGTCCGAAAGATTGGGAAGGAGACTATTATGACTATCAATATAAAAATATGGGGAGAATATCTCTGAAAGCAGAGATAGTGGATTCAACTTATTCTATATTTACCCCTTGTTCATATAAAATAAAATGCTCTAAGGTTTTGGTAAGTGATATAAACATTAAAAATCAGATGAATAAAATAACTCAAATCAATTCCTATAGAGGACGTTTTTGTGAACAAGCAAAAGATGGAGAAAAGGTTCTAGTTGAAGGAAAAATCGAAAAAGTAAATTATAAAGATTCAGAATTTTATCGAATACTATTAACTGATCAAACTCTCGATAAAATGATAATCATAGACTGAAAAAATAAAAAATAATCAATCATTATCAGATTTATTGATGATCGAACGCTATAAGAAACATGTCGAGTTAGATCCCAATGACGCAGATGGTTGGATTAATTTAGGAGATGCCTATTACGACTCAAATAATATCGATGGCGCAATAGAATCATATAATAAAGCCATAAATTTAAATCCTTATTTTTCTGAGGTTTGGAATAATCTTGGACTAGGTTATTCAATGAAAGGGCAGTACGATAAAGCGATTGAGTGTTTTCAACGCGCTATTGAGATTGATCCTGAAGATGGAATTGCTTTTTTTAATATGGGTTTTGCTTATGAGGATAAAGGAGAATTTGATAAAGCAATAGAAAAATACATGAAAGCCCTAGAATATGAACCTAGTTATACAGATATATGGAACAGCATCGCTCTCATATATCGAGATTTAGAAAATTATGATAAAGCAATAGAATGCTATGAAAAAGCAATTAAAATTAACCCAGACGAACCATTATTGTACAATAATTTAGCGATCGTCTATTATGATAAAAAAAACTATGAAAAATCTATTTATTATTATCAAAAAGCATTAGAATTAGAGCCTGAAAATGCTGAATTTTGGTGTGACTTAGGAGATGTCGCATATGATCAATCGAACTATGCTTTAGCCATTGAATCATATCAACAAGCGGTCAAGATTAACCCTCAATACGTCGAAGCCTGGAATAATTTAGGTTTAGCTTATACATTCAACGAACAATACAAGGAATCTGTAGAATGTTATGAAGAAGCAATTAAATTTGAACAGGATGATCCAGTATTATATGATAATATTGGTTTTAGTTATTACGCATTAGAGGATTTTGAAACGGCAATAAAATTTTACCAAAAAGCCCTTGAAATTGATGCTGATAATATTACATCTTTGAAAAAATTAGGAAAGATATATTGTGATACATATAAAGAGCATGAGAAAGCTTTAGCCTATTTTAAGAGAGTAAATGAATTGGATCCATCAGACGATGACGTAAAAATCTATATGATTGAATGTTATAAAAATTTAGAAAGTTAAGGATATTTATATACTTTAAATTAAACTTTATATGCTATTGTATTTTTAAATTTATATGGAATTCTTTAATGCTGATCTTCACATTCACTCTCCTCACTCTATTGCTGTCTCCAGATCATTAAATCTAGATACTATGATTGAGACAAGTCGAAAGAAAGGTCTAAATATCCTCGGAACTGGAGATATCTTACAACCTAATTGGTTTAAATACGTAGAACAAAATTTAACTAAAAATGAAGATCGTTCATTCTCTTACAAAAATACCTTTTTCATCTTACAGTCTGAAATAGAAGATGAAGAAAATATCCATCACGTTATTCTGTTTCCCGACTTTCAGAGTGTTCTCGAAGTCCAAAAATGCTTAGCTCCACATTCAAAAAACATATACGGTGAATGGGGCGGCCGACCCCGAATAAATTTGTCTCCAGCAGAATTAGTTGATAAAATTGATAATTCAGGAGCAATATTAGGGCCAGCTCATGCCTTTACCCCATTTAAAGCTATCTTTCGACAAAATAAATATAAAACAATTCAAGAGTGTTACCAAGATTCTTGGAAAAAAGTTCTCTTTCTAGAATTGGGGTTATCTGCAAATACTGAATTAGCTGATCGCTTGAATTCATTAAATAGTATTACTTTCTTAAGTAATAGTGATGCACATTCAGAAGGATCCCGATCTTTAGGTAGAGAATTTAATAAATTCGAAATTGAATCTCCTTCCTTCGAAGAAATTCTATTAGCACTCACGAGAAAAAATGATCGAAAAGTCGCATTAAATGTTGGATTGCACCCCAAACTAGGTAAATATTATAATATGTTTTGTAATAAATGCAGGAGAAGAATTCTTTTTTCAAAATCAACCAACAAAAATGATCTTTTTCTAAATAATTATAAAATTTCAGATGATTTCATAACTTATTCAGTTCAAGATCCACAAAAAACTAAAATTGAATATATTAGAAATGTATCTAATGAAAAAATAATCTGTCCAGCTTGTAAGGAAGAAATAAAAAAAAATTATAAGATCAAACTAGGCGTAAGCGAACGCATCGAACTAATTGCTACACAAGAAAAACCAATTCATCCCCCACATCGCCCTCCATATATTAACGCAATACCATTATTCGATATTCTTCGATCTATAAAAAAAATTAAAAGTTCATCAAGTATAACAATTATCAATCTTTATAATTCGCTAATTACAAAGTTTGGAACAGAATTTTCATTATTATTTGATGAACCGATAGAAAGTATTAAACAAGAAAATACTGATTTAGCGACGGTTATAATAGCGATGAGAAAAAAAGAGATTGAGTACGCACCAGGAGGAGGGGGAACATATGGTCATATCAAGCTTGAAATAGATTAAATATTAAATTCTAAAGTCAAATTCAATAAATCTCCACACTTACTACAAACCATCCAATCGAATATTTTTAACGTTACTACCATTAACTCTAAATCTTCACGAGAAAATTGATTTTTGAACTTTTTATTATATGTGCAAGTAGGACAACTAATAATAGCTCTAACTTTAATTAGGTTGTCACTCGATTCTGAAGTGATCGGTTGGCTGCCCCTTTCGTTATTGTATTTAATCTCCATGTTCGAAAAATCCTCTCAAAAAGATAATGAAAGTTCAATCTTATAAATTTAATTCTATGATCATTTTTCATAATATTCGAGCGAATAATGAGAAAACTCACGATTAAAATTAAAATTCATACATAAATGTTAAGAAGATATTACAACCATATTACTTGCTTATATTATTCAGATATAATACTCATATTATAGATTGATTTATACTCATGGAATGCTGCTATATTGACAGATAAAAAATATGATTTAAGTGATATTGCTGAATCAAGAATTTCAGTTCGGTCTCGTTTTAATGATATTGCTAGGCAAAATCAAGCTTTAAACCGAGGTTCTAATTTAGATAATGATGAGTATTTATCGAAGCTGCTAAAAGTAATCAAAATAAAATCTCTGGTAGTTGGAGTAGGTGGAGCAGGTAATAATACGGTATCACGAATGAGTGATGTCGGTATCTCTGAAATTCAAACTTTAAATATTAATACTGATGCCCATGATTTGTATTACTCAAATGCAAAGCAAAAATTATTAATTGGGAAGGATAAATGTAATGGATTGGGCTCAGGAAATGATCCTAGCATCGGGACTGATGCAGCAGAGGAAGATGTCGATAGATTATCTGAAGTTCTAAATTCTGACGTCGTTTTTATAACATTTGGCCTTGGAGGAGGTACAGGTACCGGAGCAGCTCCAATAATCGCGAGAGAGGCAAAAAAAAATAATGCGATCGTAGTTGCATTCTGTTCAATTCCGTTTTCCTCAGAAGGCAAAGAAAGACTTACTAGAGCAAAAACAGGATTAACTAATCTATTAAAAAACGTAGATACTCTGATTCCTATACCTAATGATAATCTTTTGAGATTTAATCAAAAACTTCCTATTCTTACAGGTTTTAAAATAATGGATGAAGTGTTGATTAGGTGTATGCGCGAGATTCTTAGCTTAATTAATAATTGTGGCTTGATAAATATTGATTATGCAGATGTTAAAAAAGTTCTTGAAAAACAAGGGAATATACCTTCTGGATTGATAGGAATTACCGAATCTTTAGGAGAAGAAATAGATTTGATACAAAAAGCAAAATTAGCTCTGAATAATCCTTTATTGGAAACAGATCCCAGGAAAGTTGATAATTGTATTGTTTCCGTATCTGGAAATCATCAATTAGCTTTATCAAAAATTGATAAAATAATTTCGGCAATTTCAAGCGAAATCCCTGAAAAAGCATCTCTTAAATTTGGTACTTCATTGAACCCAACACTTGGATCAAAAATTAGGATTATGGCGTTAGGTCGAGGACCAATTTCACCATATGTTCAAGCTGCAGCTGATAATTCTGAATTTCCCCAATCTAATTTAAGCCATCTATAAAATAAATTTGGAATTTAACTATACTTGCTGAGACGTTTTACTTCTTCATTTTTCATACTTTCTAAAGTCTTATATGATTGTTTTATCCATGGCATTCATATTATCATTTTCTTAGGCCAATCAAAGTTTCAAAATCTCTTTTTATTCTATGATTTTAAACTAGAAATACATCGAAACTGAATTAATATGTACCGAAATGAATTTTATAGGGTGAAATAAATGAACGTAAACCAAATTGAAATAGAAAAAGTAGTTAAAAAAAATCATATTGTACTTGAAAAACCTCCATCAAAAAGTTTTTTAAAAACAGATAATAACGTAGTCGAGCTTATTAAAGAACTCGACCGTGTACTTAATAAAATCGAAGATTTAAACTACGCTAGCCCGGGATTAGAAATTATTTATGAAACAATATATAATTTGAATAATTTCATTTTTGAAATGAAGCAACTGGAATATGATAAAGATTATTTTAATCGAAGATATATGGGCATGCCTCCCTGGGAGGATAGTGAACCCAGGTCATTCGTTAAAAAATTATTTGAATCAGGTTTGAGTGGCAAGATTCTTGACGTCGGATGTGGAACCGGTGCAAATGTAATTTACTTAACAGAACAAGGATTAGATATAACCGGTATTGATTTCTCTGAAATGGCTATCATGAAAGCAAGAGATCATGCTAAAAAAGTTGGAATTGAAGCTAATTTTTTCGTGAGAGATTTCTTTAATTTGCCTAAAACTGACCAAAAATACGACACAATTATAGATTGTGGTCTTTATCACTCTCTCACTTATAAGGATAAGGAAAGGTATGCTGAAGTAATTGAAAACTTATTAAATCCAGGAGGAACTCTTCATATGTTTTGTACCAATGAATACTTTGGATCTGGACCCAAAATAGTTCCAAAAGAAGAGATTGAGAATAGATTCAAAAATTCCTTTATTGTCAATTCAATTGAGAAGATCAGATTAAAGGGTGCGATAGGCAAAATGAAAGGATTGTTAGTGTCAATAACATATCCATAATTTTTTTTTTAAGATTAAAACCTTTTATCATAAATCATATATATTCTCTTATAATATATTGAGTTGATTACAATTGTCAAAAAAAATGACTGAAAAAAAAATAACATCAGAAATTCGCGAATTTCTAAATACCAGAAAAGCTCTTGTTTTATGTACTTGTTCAAATAACATGCCTCGTGCCACTCCAATGGATTTCTACATGGAGAACTCTGAAGAGAATTTTAATATTTATGTAGGATTAGCCCCGGGAAGAAAAGTGAAAAATATCGAAGAAAATCCAATTGTAAGCATTGGAATCTATACCCCCATGGATACCGGCAAAATCCAAGGGATGCAAATTACTGCTTCAGGTAAAGAAAGATTGATTTTTTTGAGAGAAGGGGATGATGATTTTGAAAATGCTCAAAAAATAGTCCGAGGAAAAAGAAATCTAATCCTAAAAATTATTCCAGACAAAATTGAACTCCTTGATTATGACTTCATAAAAAAGGGGTATTCACGCCTTCAATATTTAGAGTTTCAATAATTTTCAAAGCTCGTTTGCTTTGGAATGAAAAGTAAAGCCAATTATCTAAATTTACTACCAATTACGAAAAAAGAAAAAAACTAATAATTGTTTTTATGTTAATTTTTACCTTATTTTCCTGACATCATCTTTATTGCTTCATCAGAATCCATAAGTATCTCAATTTTGAATGTGTATCCCTTTAGCGAAGCATAATAATTAAATCTTTTAGAGAGAGCAGCTAATCCATCAAGTACCTTATCATCAGGACATTCATATACTGCGTAAGTTTTATATTTATTGCCAGTAACCTGTGCTGCCCAATGTTCTACTTTCTTTAAATAATCGGGATAAGCTGGTTTACCTGAAGTCATGTAATGTTTTATCATTTCATTTGTTTTATGAGGCGGATATTTACCCACCACCATTATTTTAACCATATAATTTTCACCCTTCTAACTATTTTTAAAATAGGATTAGAAATGTTAAGAATCAATAAGGGATTCATAAATAAAAACCTTTACAAACAAGTCAAAAACATTCTTTTTATTGCTACAAAGATATTGAAATGAAAAATGCGAGGCTAAAGGACCCTCTTCGAAAAGAAAATAGTTATTTATCAAGATTTCATTATATAATTCCTAATCCAAGGTTCTGAGTAATTTTATTTATTTAATAAAATCATAATTGTTTTAGGAATTGAATCATTATATTCTGTAATAATTCATTATTACCTAGATTAAAGTATCATGATTTCTAAGGAAATAGTATTTCAGTTAAAGGATTGCAAAACAGACAAGGATCTTAAACGGGAATTTAAAAAAATTGCCTCTAAGGATCCAGATAAATATTTTCCTACTAAAGAATTGGAGAAATTAGGATATATTAGAAAACAGTGTGAATGTTGTGGTACATATTTTTGGACCGTGTTAAAGGAAAGAACTGTCTGTGGAGATCCAGTTTGTTCAGGTGGGTTTCAAGTTACTGCAAATAATCCTGTGAAAGTGAAGCTATCATATATTGATGTATGGAAAAAAATTGTCGAAATACTTAAGCCGAGAGGGTACACTCCGATAAAAAGGTATCCATGCGTGGCGCGATGGAATCCTACCACCGAATTCACTATTGCCTCAATATCAGCATTCCAACCTTATGTAATTACTGGTGAGGTAGAACCTCCTGCAAAAAAATTAATAATTCCTCAATTTTGTTTACGATTTAATGATATTGAGAATGTAGGGCTCACTGGATCGCATAATTCAGGCTTTACAATGATAGGACAACATTTTTTCGGGACACCTGAAGAATGGAATCAAGGACAGCTTTTTTCAGACATACACGACTTTATTACTATTGGTGTAGGGCTTTCAAAAGAAGAAATAACGATTCATGAAGATTCTTGGGCAGGTGGAGGTTCTTTTGGTTGTAGTCTTGAATTTTTTAGTAGAGGGGTAGAATTATTCAATCAAGTCTATACAATGTTCGAACAAACTCCTGATGGACCTCGAGATTTAAGTCTAAAAGTTTTAGATATGGGTCTTGGACAAGAACGGGTGGCGTGGTTTTCACAAGGTACTCCAAATATCTATGAAGCAACATTTCCTCATGTCATAACAAAATTAAAGGAAATTACTAATATATATTTGGATTTCGATTTGTACAATAAATTCTCAAAATATTCCGCTTATTTGAACATGGATGAAGTTGATGATATGGAAGCAGCCTGGGAGAGAGTAGCCAAGGAATTAGTAATCCCAGTTAAAAAATTGAAAGAGAAAATAATGCCCATGACTGCTATCTACTCAATAGCTGATCACGCAAGGAGTTTATTGTTTGCAATAAATGACGGAATGCTACCTTCTAATGTAGGAGGTGGTTACAATCTGAGAGTAATTTTTAGAAGAGCCATTAGTTTTATCGACAAATTTAATTGGGATATTAATCTCGCTGATGTTTGTGAGTGGCACGCGGAAGA
>Ga0315536_1000247_pt1 | contig 27210 bp, 25 predicted proteins | sample SalMarSW160230MG_FD_203093 | JGI IMG/M metagenome (GOLD analysis project Ga0315536, IMG submission 203093) | Salt marsh sediment microbial communities from the Plum Island Ecosystem LTER, Massachusetts, United States - Salt Marsh Sediment SW1602-30 ...
TATGGGAATGTTTACATATCTCAGAAGTATTTGAAAGAGGTGATGAGTTTGATATTATTCACAATAACTTTGATTATCTTCCCTTAACTTACTCGAAGATGACAAAAACTCCGGTATTAACAACAATTCATGGATTTTCTTCCCCAAAAATCTTACCTGTATATAAAAAGTATAATAAAAATTGTTATTATGTATCTATTAGTGGAGCAGATCGTAGTCAGGAACTTGAATATATTGCTACCGTTCATCATGGAATCGATCTTAATCAGTTCACATTTAGGGAAAAAATCGGTAAATATCTATTATTTTTTGGAAGGATTCATAACGATAAAGGAGCTAGAGAGGCAATTGAAATATCACTCAAATCCGGAATGAGATTAATAATGGCAGGAATTATACAAGATGAAAAATATTATGAACAAGAAATTAAACCCCATTTAAATAGTAATAAAATCGATTATATAGGAAGTGTTGGTCCTGAACAAAGGAATAAATTATTAGGGAAAGCTTATGCATTACTTCATCCGATTAATTTTAATGAACCGTTTGGATTATCTGTTGTAGAAGCAATGGCTTGTGGTACTCCAGTAATAGCATTTAAAAGGGGAAGTATGGCCGAAATAATACAGAATACAAAAACAGGATTTTTAGTAAAGTCAATTGAAGAAGCTATCAATGTTTTGGACTATATTAAAGACATTAATAGGTTACATTGCCGTAAATGGGTTGAAGAAAAATTTTCTGTTGATAGGATGGTTGACGATTATATCAATGTATATAAAAAAATCTTATCTAAATAACTAATTTATGCAGTAAAGATCATCCATAAAACAATCTTCTCTCCTTTAAATTGTTGAATTTTAAATCTGGAAGTATTTAATTGAAAAGTTTAGGAAATATATCTCTTGTATTCCTTTCAATTTGGTTTTCCATTTCAATTATATCAACCTTTTTTATATCACCAATGATTTTTAATACATCTTTTATCATCATGGGTGTTCCAATCCGTCCTGAATATTTAACTGGTCCATCACTTTCCAATAATAAATGATCTATTTCAACCATGCAAACTGTTTTTCTAACCATGGTAGAATATTTAATAGCGGGTGTTATCGAAAAATAATAACCTCTTTCAATTCCTTCTTTTAAAAATTGTTCCGGTCCTGAATACCAATGTATATTGACATTAGGGATATCATAAGATGGGAGCAGTTCAAAAACTTCATTTTCCGCTCCTTTAGTATGAAGGTTAACAGGTAATTTTAATTCTTGTGCAAGTGAGAGCATTAGGTTAAAAATCTTTTCTTGGAGGGGATATGTCTCCAGATCTTTAATGAAATGATGGTCTAATCCAATCTCTCCAATACAACATATTTTGGATTTATTTTCTCGAATTAATTGTTCTACAGATCCAATCATATCAATGATCTGTTTATTCATTTGAATTTCTTCAGGATGAATACCTAATGAAGGATAAAAAAGATCATGATGATCGCATAATTCCAATATTCTTTTTTGACTAATTACACTCATTGCAACGGCTATTATTTTCTCAATCCCTGCATCATGGGAATCCTTAATTAAATGGTTTAATTCAAGGTATAGATTTGCATGACAATGAACATCGATTAACATTAAAACACCATGTATTTTTTTAAATAATAAAAAAAGAGTAAAGTTTTATAATTCTTTTATTTCTGCTCTTAATTTTACAATCTTCATAACAAGATTAAATTTTCCATGAGGATAATCTTGAGTCTCAAGATATTGATTTAATTGATCTAATTCTTTTATTAAATATTTCTTTATATCTTCTTTCGTTACATTTCCTAATAGTTTTGGGAGGGGTTCGAATTTTTGAGATCTCTTTTCTCGTAGACTGGATATTGCTTTAGCTAATTGAGCTTGAAAACCTTTAGATTTTGAAGGATCAACACCATCAAGAGTATCTAATGTTGACTTGAGACCATCTATAAAAGCTTCTAAATCTCTAATGTCAATTTTCTCAATATTCATTTAACTTCGTGATCCTATATAGCATTTTAATATATATAATTCTTTATTCTAATTAATATTTGGACAGAGTATTTATCATAAAAAATCTTTTTCAAGTTCATTGAAGATAATTTCAGTGAGATTAAATAAGACTCTATTTCTTAACTCTTTATCATAGATTCTAATTTTATCAGAAAATTCAATTTGAATGGATTGGCTGTTTTTAATATTAGTTGCACCATACTTTTTTGTAATATATCCACCAGTCAGAACATATTCTCTTCTTAAATGATGACCGGGAGCAATTTGGATGCCAATCTTATTAAATCGCTTGACTATTTTTCCCCGGACATTATTACCATGTTCCTTTTTAGGTTTGGATTCTGGAAATAATGTCTTTAAATTATTGGTTCCCAAAATCAACTCGACGTCTCTAAAGCCAGGAGGTCGTTTATTTGATTCGAAGCCATGAATATCTATTAATAATGATTTATTAAAGATTTCTAAATTATGATAAATAAATTCTTCTAATTTGGAATGATAAAATTGATAAATTTCTTTGGCAAGCATAGAAGTTCTCACATAGGCTGCTGATTTTTCTCGATTTAGGTCGATATTGCTTCTACTTACTAAAGAAAAAACAAAACTCGGTAATTTTGGATCATTTTTTTGTAGAAGATATTTTTTTTTAATTTGTTCAATGAGTTCTACTGCAATTTCTATCGTGTTTTTATCTATCCCGCGAATACCACTCATTCTTTCTGGTATTTCTTCAATTTTTAACATTCCTCCATGAGGAACTGAAATAATTATTGGTAAATTTCCTTGATAATATTTAACATATTTTGCAAATTCGTGCATAATAGTTATCAACAAATTTGAAAATAAGGAAAAAAAAATAAACATATGGATTTAAATATAGTAGTAAGCGCGCATTATCATAAATACTCCTAACCATAAACTAAAACCGCAAATACCGAATAAATAATATACCCAAAATGTGTTCTTATCAAATAGCCAATGACAAAATGCCCAAGATACTAACGCACCTACAATTCCCATTAAAATATCACTGATTATATTTGCCCAACTATCTACTCGTCCCTCGAATTTCCAGCCAATCTGAATGAAAAGAATATTTTCCAGAAGTTCCCATCCAATAAATAATAAAAACGATATCACAAACACGCCTAATGGAGAAAGTAAGGGAGTTTTACCCTTTTTTTTGGGAATAGTATAAAATAAGCTCAATATTGTAAAGGCAGCAATACCAAAGCATATATGACCGATTGAATAAAAATCGAACCAAGAATTACCCACCTCAGTAATATTTTCAGCAAAAAACCAATTAAACATCATATTTATCATTCTTCAAATATTTTTTTTTAGTTGATTTTATTTGAAAAGCAATTGAATTATATATATAATTAGGTCTCCGGTTTTAAAATTATTATGATCAATTACTTGAAGAATCAAATTGCATTAGTATTGTATTACCATAAAGATCACATTTTTTCCTATAATGCTCTTGTAGCAGCTGTAGAAACCGAAAGCTATCTGGATGATATTAAAATTGCTTTCATTCGCAAGCAAGAGGATTTAATCATAGAAATTAAAAAATTAATTTCAAATAAGTTTAAAGTAATTTTGGGATTGTCTTTTTTTACACCTCAAATTTGGGAAACTTATGAATTAATTCGTCATTTAAGAAAGAAATTCGCAAATGAAGTGTTAATCATAGCTGGTGGATCCCATCCAACTGGAGACCCATCAGGAACCCTTAAAATGGGTGTTGATATTGTTGTTATTGGAGAAGGAGAGAAAACTTTAATTGAGTTATTAAAAACAGCAAAAGTTGATGGAGATATTAAACAGGTTAAAGGATTAGCTCTACTTAACAGTGACAAAGAAATTATTATAACCGGAAATAGAGAACCCATTGATTTAAATCAATATCCTCCCCTGCCTCAAAAATATATAAAATTTGGAGCAATTGAAATAACTCGAGGGTGCCCTTATGGGTGTTATTTTTGCCAAACATCTTACATTTTTGGAACTACTCCAAGACATCGGAATATTGATTCAATCTGTAAAGCCATTGAGTTAATGAAGAAATATAATAAAAATGATATAAGATTTTTATCTCCTAATGCCTTTTCATACGGATCTATTGATGGCAAGTCAGTAAACCTACCTAAATTAGAAGAATTGCTTACACGAACCAAAGAGATTATTGAACCAAAGGGAAGAATTTTTTTCGGGTCATTCCCCTCTGAAGTACGCCCAGAACATGTCACTCCTGAAACCATCAATTTAATTTTAAACTATGCTGCAAATGATAATCTCGTGATAGGAGCTCAATCGGGAAGTCAAAAAGTTTTAGATGCTTGTCATAGAGGACATGACATTGAAGTTGTGTATAATGCAGTGAAATTAACACTCAAATCGGGACTAAAAGCTTATGTTGATTTCATTTATGGTCTTCCAAATGAAACTGATGAGGATATAGAATTAACTTTTTCATTTATGAAAACACTTACAGATATGGGTGCGCGGATTCATGCACATTCCTTTATGCCTCTTCCAAAAACTCCATTTGCTAAAATGCCAGTAAAAATTTTTACACATGCTTTCAATAAACAAATCAACTTATTAAATCGGAAAGGAATTTTATTTGGAGAATGGAAAAAGCAAGAAAAGTTAGCAATGAAAATCTCTAAATACTTAATCGAAAACAGATTAGATAATTTCTAATTCTTGATGAAAAATCTATCCTGCTCTTCCTGAATAAAACCTTCTTTTTTTAATGCATCTAGAATTTCGATAACCTTTTTTTCTTCATAATTGATTTTATCAATAATTTCTCTTTTTGAAAAAGGCTTTTTTAAAAGAAGTTTTAGGACTTTTCCTCGTACTTGTCGTGTCGAACCAACAAATTTAGATTGCTTTCTATAATGAGCACTTTTTTTATTTAATTCAGGATGAGTTTTTTTTAACATGGTTCCAAAATCCATTAAAGCATAATACCAATCCCTTGGATTATCTTTATCTACAGAATCTTTAACTAATTCCATAATTTCTTTATCATCAATTTCTATTTTACCCGGAAAGAAAAAATAAATGTATACTCGTCTAATATTCGTTTCGATAAAATATGTTGGAATGTTATATGCAAAACTTAATATCGAAGACGCAGTGTTATGACCGATCTGGGGAAGAGAAGTTAATGAATCCATATCCTTAGGTACGTTACCATTGAATTCACTTATAATTCGCTCAGCTATCTTTTTTAAAGCAATGGCTCTTCGATTATAGCCCAATCCTTGCCACATAGATAGTAATTCTTCGACCGAAGCTTGAGCTAACGATTTGAAATCAGGAAATTTATCTATGAACTCTATAAATTTTTCTGCAACTCGGTTAGTTTGAGTTTGCTGGAGCATTATTTCAGAAACTACTACTTTATAAGGGGTAATATTTTCTCTAAAAGGAAAATTTCTTTTTTTATGATTATAAAACGAGTATATGATGTCTTGAAATACTTTAATAACTTCATTAGTAGGCCCTTGCAACTTGTACAACTTATGAAAATCAGAAATTAATATGATTTTTGTATTCAATTTTTTTCTGTTTATATCAATAAATATTGATAAAAGAAATTAATGTTTTCAAAAATAGTTGGTGAAAATTATTTAGAGATATTAAATGCAAATTCTGTAACTCCACTCTCTATTTTTTTTAAAGTTAATTTAAAACCTGAGGTGTTAATGATATGTAACATTGATTTATTTTCAAGAAGTATCGATCCGCCAAAAGTTTTATAATTAAGTTCACGACCTATTTTTACTAAATGATTTAAGAGAAATTTGGTAATACCTAAGCCTCGCCAATCTTTTTGCACGACGAAAGCTAATTCCGCCACTGATGGTTGAAGTGTTTTAAAAAAAGCTCCCATGGCAATGATTTTTCTTTCTCCTTCTAATTCTACTTCTCCTATTAATATCATATCTGTGGTGTAGTCAATATTTACCATTGGTTGCATCTTTTTATGACGAAAATCTTGAATTGGAGAAAAAAATCTAAAATAACGATCTTGATCATCAAGGGAATAATGAAGTTCTTGAATTAGTCTTTCATCTGTTGGTTTAACCGGTTTTATGTTGATTATCTTTCCATTCTTTAATTTAAACGAGGTTTCATACTTTTCGGGGTAAATGCTTATTCTCCCATCAATAGATACCGGTAATTTTTGATCAGAATACACGTAATTCCATTTTTTTGCGTGATTCAAGAGTTCCTCACGAAAGTCCGGATGAGCAATATTAATCATCTCAAGCACTCGTTCTCTTATACTTTTTCCATATAAGTAAGCAATTCCCCATTCTGTTGCAATATAATGGACGTCTCCTCGAGTGACTACCACACCACTCCCTGGTTGGAGAAACGGAACAATTCGAGACACTTTCTTACCATCCTTTAACGTAGCAGTAGAAGGGAGAACCATTATCGGTTTTCCATCAATAGCTCTTGCTGCTCCTCGAACAAAATCGACCTGACCTCCGATACCGCTATAAAATTGATGTCCTATCGAATCGGAATTAACTTGACCAGTAAGATCTACTGAGAGTGCTGCATTTATAGCTACTTGTTTTCTATTTTGACTTATTATATAAGGATCGTTTGTATAATCGCAAGGATGAAATTCGACCATGGGATTATCATCACAAAAATCATATAAACGTCGAGAACCCATAACAAACGAACAAATAATTTTATCCTTATGAATTGTTTTCTTTTTGCACGTAACAACTCCTTTTTCTACGAGATCTACAATTCCATCAGAAAAAACCTCACTATGAACTCCTAAATTCCTCTTGTTTCCCAATTCAACTGTAACCGCATTTGGAATCTGACCAATACCCATTTGTATTGTTGATTCATCTTCAATCAAAAAGGCTACAAATTTTGCTATTTTTTGAGCTACTTCATCTGTTTCTCCATAATCATATTCAATGATATCGTGATCAGATACTATAAAAGAATCAATATCATCCATGTGTATGAATGAATCTCCAAGAGTTCGAGGCATCTTTCGATTGATTTCAGCAATCACAAAATCTGCTGCTTCAGCAATTGGCTTGACAATATCCACGTTAATACCAAAACTGCAATAACCGTATTTATCTGGAGGACTTACTTGAATAAGAGCAGTATCAAGGTGCATTCTTCCAAGCTTAAAAAGCCAAGGGATTTCTGACAACAGCATTGGAGTATAATCAGCTTGACCGCCGTTTATATATTTGCGAAGTGATTTACCAATGAAAAATGCATTATGTCGGAATAAATCTTCAATTCCACCAGCAGTTTCATAATAATCCAAATCACTCAAACTCAAGAAATGTAATATCTCAACATCTGGGAGCTTTGTACCCAATGTAATTAATTTCTGCGTAAGATCTATGGGTTCAGAACAACCCGAATCAATAAAGATTCTATCTCCTGGGTTAATATATTTTAGTATCGCGTTCTCGACCGTAACCCTCTTTTTTTCGTACTTTTTTAATGATTCGAGTAGATTTAAATTGATTTTATCTGACATGATAACACAATATATACTAGTTCATTAAATTATTAAATAGAATTTGGAATCTATTAATCTTATCTTGTTTTAAATCTTAGAGAAGATAGTCTAAGTCACTTAGACAATAAAATAGTGTCCCCTATATTTATCTTGTGGACGATATAATGAGCGCTACAAGCTTATTAATATACTTACTTTTTTGAATTTTGCATATACGCGCAACTTTTTTAAAATTAAAAGATTCTGCTAAAGCATCCAAATAGGAAATATTATATAGAATTGATATGTTTGAATTATTTTTCATAAAGAGATCTTCTAACTCCAATTGGATCTGGTTTTTAGTGATCTTTTTTGAGGATTCTCCCACTCGTTTAAGAACCTCTTCAAGAACATAATTAAAATGAATATCACGAATTCTCGATATTAATGAACTAAGTACTAAGATATATAATAAGACTATATCAAAATTAGTGTCCTTAAGTGCTGTAAGCTTAATCTGCACTTCTTGGTTAATTTCTTGGATGGAATTTTCATCTACTCCTTTTATTTGGGTAAAAGGATGGAAAAATTTTAAATACTCCCCTTCTAAGAAGAATTTAAGGTTTTTTAGAAATAAATCCTTAAATTTTTTAACAACTAATCCTGAATTTCGGATCTTTATCGATACATCGGGAGTCCTACCTATGATTCTATCACTACCTTGAATATAAAACTGTTGTTCTATCAAATTATCTGTGGCGTTGTAAAGTCTTTGTAGTTCCTTATCTATAGTGCTGACACCCCAAAAATCTTAACTTTAAAATTTCATTAAAATTATGATAATTATTGGATATAATCTTTTGGTAAATTCGTGCTATTAACTATTGATTCAAGATCTGCTTAATTAGATAAAATAGCACAAATATTAATTACAGAGTATAACATGTATAATATAATCGAAATTTAATTTTTATAAATTTTTTATAAAACAAAACAAAAATAAAGAAAGGCGTTATTATATAATGGGATTAAAAACAGCATCAACAATGGCAACCCTGCTCTTATTTGCCATGGTCTATGCTTTAGTATTCATTGTAGGAATATGGTTTTTACCATCTGATCTGTTCGGGCTCTTATTAATGATTGGATTCACGATACTTATTGTTTTATTTCAATATGGTATCTCTCCTTTAATGATTAGATGGATTTATAGAATTGATTGGATTCCATATGAAAAATATGCTTCCATGTACCCACACTTAGGAAATGCAATTGATAAAGTAGTTGAAGTTCAAGGAATCAAGACTCCAAGAGTTGGAATCATTCATGACAGGAATCCAAGTGCTTTTACATTCGGTTACACAAAAAATAGTGCTAGATTGGTAATAACTGATGGAATTTTGCATTATTTAGATGAACGAGAACAGACTGCTGTAGTTGCTCATGAATTAGGTCATATTGTACATAATGATTTTGTCTTGATGACCGTCGTATTTGCAATTCCTCTTATTTTCTTAACAGTAGCTAGGTGGTCTTACTATGCTGCTGCATTTTCTGGAGGGAGAAAATCGAGTAGTAATGATTCTGGGGGGTATATTGGGCTTGCTTTATTCGCAATCTCTTTAATATCTTATATTATGTATTATTTAGGATTTTTAGTATCTCTAGTTATCAGTAGAATTCGTGAATATTATGCTGATCAGCATGCAGCAGAATTAACGGAGGATCCAAACACTTTATCTACCGCGTTGGTTAAAATCGCTTATGGATTATTAGTTGGAGGGACAGAAGAAGAGATAAAAGAACGTAATAAATCTAAAGTGAGAGCTCTCAGAGGATTAGGTATCTTCGACCCAAAAAAAGCTAAGCAAATTGCAATAGAAGGTATGGATGGATCAGGCAAATATTCTAAAGATGTAATTCAGGCTGCTGCTGGTTGGGATCTCTTCAATCCTTGGGCTAAATATTTCCAAATATTTAGCACTCATCCCTTACCCGCAAAAAGAATTCAACGATTAAATGAACAGTGTGCTACATATGGTGTGCCGGTAGAAATTGATTTTTCTAATGCACGGAAGATTAAAGAGGAACAAGTTGGAAAATCGATGGCAGGAGAATTCATCACCGATATACTAATTAAGAAACTACATTCAATAGTTTTCTGGATAGCATCTGCTTTGACAATTGTGTGGTTCATTGGTTATCTTGGATACCTGAGTTTAGGTATTTTTGGGAGTTTACAAAGCTTAAATCTTTTATGGGCAGTGGGATTCTTTATTATGGGGGTTGCCGTTATAGGAAGAACAAAATTTATGTATCGAAGTGGTTTTGAACCTAAATTTGTCGTAGATTTAGTTACCCAGATTAATGTATCTCCTGTTAGACCTATTCCAGCAGTTTTAGAAGGTGTAATCGTCGGAAAAGGAGTTCCGGGATATTATTTCAGCGATGATTTATTCTTCCAAGATAATACAGGATTAATGTACATTGATTATAGATTTGGGTTGAGCATAGTCGATTTCTTCTGGGCAATCACAAAAGTAAAGCACTTGATTGGACAGACGGTCAGAATTAGGGGATGGTATCGTCGTGGACCAAGTCCATATGTTCAAATTGATAGATTAGAAACAAGAGAAGGGAGAGTCTTTAGAAATTATGCTAAACATATGACTTATATCCTTGCCGTGCTATTCTTCATTATCGGGGCGTTTCTATTTTATCTTTATTTTGCTACATTTGTATTTTAACTAAATTTTTTTTTCAATTATTTTTCTATATTTTTTTATATTTTTTTCTGCTGATCTCTTTTATTGAATGAAAGCTTATCTTAATTAATGCACATAATACTCAATGCTGATGAAATACATGAATAGAAAGAAAGTAGAATTAATGGCTCCTTTAAAAAACTTGAAGTCCTTAAACGCAGTGATTGATACTGTCGATGCCGTGTATTTTGGTGTAGAAGGTTTAAACATGAGAATGTTCAGTGATAATTTCAAGTTAAATAACTTACTAAATATCGTAAAGAAATGTCATGATCATGATGTAAAAGCATATCTTACCACAAATATTATCATCTATGAAAATGAATTCGAATTATTAGATCACGTTCTAGAGAAAGCAGTGGAAGCAGAAATTGATGCCATAATTGTACACGATATAGGTGCTATTGAACTAGCGAAAGAAAAAGGATTAAATTTCCACATTTCAACTCAAGCAAGCATTTCAAATTCAAGAACAGCCAAATTCTATGAATCTTTAGGAGCACAAAGACTAATTCTCGCCCGTGAATTATCTCTGGAACAAATTAAAGAAATAAAACAGAAAATACACATAGCCGAAATTGAAACTTTTGTTCATGGTGCTCAGTGCACATCAATCTCGGGAAGATGTTATTTCTCAGCAGAAACGTGTAGAAGTCAAGAATATTCCGCTAATAGAGGGCGATGCGTTCAACCATGCCGAAGGAGATGGCGCGTGTATGACGACCAAAATAATGAATTGCTCTATGATGGAACATTCTTTATCAGTGCAAAAGATCTCTGCATGATCGAACACCTGCCAAAATTAATTGAAGCTAATATCGATGCGTTTAAAATTGAAGGACGGATGAGAGATCCCATCTACATCGAAGAAGTAACCGCTTGTTATCGAGAAGCAATTGATGCCCATTACAATGATACATTCACCCCAGAAAAAGTCACAAACTGGCTTACACGTCTCAAAAAAGTGTATAATCGAGGTTTTTCCACCGGATTTTATTTTGGTCTGCCTAAAGGAAGCGAAATTCAATCAAAATATGATGGAAATATTGCCACCCATAAAAAGATTGAAATTGGTAAAGTATTAAGCTATTTTCCTGAAAAAAGTGCAGCCAAGATTTTACTTACATCTAGGAAACTTAAATTAAAGGATGAAATCTTCATTATCGGGACACACACTGATACATTTTTAAAACAAGAAATAAATTCAATCCAAATCAAGGGAAAAAAGAATCTCTCTGAAACTCCATTTGTTTCCTCTAAAGAGAATAGGATAACGGTGGGAATTCAAGTGGATAAACCAGTTAAAAAAAATGATAAGGTATACGTGATGGGATTAAAACAGTAAAATTATAATTGTTTTTAAAAGATTTTATAAAGTTGCAATATGTATTTTACCACTTCAATTATTCCTAATTATTTAATGAAAAAGATAAAGAAATCTTTCAATGAAATATAAGCATACTTGATTGTAAATTCCCGTGAAATAATAATCCAGCACATGACCTGCGAATGGCAACAAAATTCGCACGATATGAGTATTATTATATTGAAGGTATCGATTTTTCAATGTTAATGAAATGCTGGGATCAACAATACCATCACTACTACCATGAATCACGAGACAAGGAGGACTTGATTGGTTAACCAAGAGTTCTGGTTGAACTAAATCTGCTGAACCCGAAATATCAAGGATCGAAGTAGCAATACCATTTGCAGGATACAATGGAATAATCCCTTTAATTGTTATATCTTGACTAAAAAGTGAAGAATATGTAGGATGATGATATGCAAAAGCCACAGCACATGCTAAATGACCTCCGGAAGATCCACCCGTGATAAATACAGAATCAAGATTTGCTTTATAATCTTGTGAATAGTTCGCCAAATACTTTGTAAATATACCTATATGTCGCACCATATCATCAATAGTAAAATCACCCTTGACATTTTCAGGTGTTATCACCCCAAATGACATGGAATTTTTTAAACCATACTGAATATCAAATACAACATATCCTTGAGCAGCGAAATACTTATTGTTTTGAATTTTATTCGTAAATCCCTTATCAGCCAAACTCCATCCTCCACCGTGAATTGAGATTATAACTGAATTATTGCCAGGCAAGTTGCTAGAAGGGGGAATGAATGCATCGAAATATAACTCAACTCCTTCTCCCTCATAATATAAAACATCTTTTATGATTTCGCATTTTTTAGGAGAATCTCCTAATAAGTATTTGGAAATCGAATAAGGACTTTCTAAAAAGAAAGATTGAACACTTTCAAACTCTTCATCCCAATCTGAACCAAAAGCACTTTCAAAATCATGGGTTGCTAAGGTTATTGAAAAATTGATTGAAAACAATGGTAACAAACAAGTAATAATTGTAAAAATTCCTATACAACTGAAGAAAACCATCCTGATTTTATCGGGGTTTGTTTTTATCAAGAAGACTAAAAAGGCAGTAAAAGAAAAAAAAAGCCCCAATGACACTTGCGTAGCTGCAGCTAACACTCCAGCAGCATAATTAGAACTTCCATTTATTAATGAGAGCGAATAAAGAAATCCGACTATTAAAAATGTTTTACAAGTAAAACTTCGTTTCTTAGAGTATCTTTTAATCGTAGTTTTTTTATCTCTCAAGGCTATATTTCCTTGAATTGAAATCAACAAGTAATAGCTAACCAGAAATCCACAAATCGATAATGAAAAGAACCCGAAATAGCTTAAAACTGAATACAATGATATTTCAATTGGATAGTAAGATGCCGAAATCAGGAAATTTCCTAAAAGCATGAGTAAAGGGGATAAAATTGTAAGAACGAGATATAACTCGCTTAGCTTCCATATCCAATGCTTTTCTGATTCAAAACCAATGAAAAATATAAAAAATATATTGTAAATCCAACTCACGATAACAATTATCGCAAATATGTCGCAAGTCTTAATTTCAAAAGCCATCAACAAGCAATATATGACTTCAAATGAAAGAGCATAGATATTGAAGCAAACTCCAAGAAAACTGAATAATTTCACATTCTTTTCTTTTTTTAGTAAAGCTAAATAATAGATCATCTGGATTATTTATTCCTCATTTAATAAATCAATATATGAACGATTTCTTATTTCAATTTTATTTCCTATGATAGGTTTAACTGACTTTTAAAAATCAGTTCTTGAAATGTTAATATTTTCGTCTATTACTTTATCACGGAGATAAAAGCTAATCAAATATGAGATTTAAGAAAATTAGATCTCAATCTAAATAAAAGTTAAAAGAGTATAAAGAAAAAAAATAAATAATTTCGAAGGAAATTCATTTGATGGAGTAATTTTTAATTTAATCCACCATGTCTTCAAAAGCTTCAAGGGCTAACTCAATGATTTCCTGGAAAGCCATTGCGTCTTGAAGATTACCTTCTACTGTAATATCGCCAGCCATGTATGCGGAAGTTGCATCAACTTCACCGAAGAGCATACCCGCTCCAACTTCTTGGGTTGCGGAGAACGTGAAAGAGGGATTGTCTACAACCCCCTCACCGAATTCTAAAGTGCCGTCGTGTGCTTTTAGCCAAAATTTAGCATCTTTATCGGTTATGATCATTTGAATAACGATATCCATGTCTTCTAACTCTTCTTTAAGGTCTTCGTTTTCTTCAGCAATTTGCTTGAACAATTCAAAAACTTTTAAAGAATCAGCAGGTGATGCAGCTGCTGCTCCAGCGTCAAACTTTCCTTTCATTTCATTAATTAATGCTTCGTCAACCATTTTGATTTTCAACCTTCTTTTATAATTTTGTACTTATTTTGATTGTTAGGTTATAACAAATACTATTAAGTATAACTTTTTACTATATAAAAAGATTATATTTCTTCTTATATAATATGAATAAAATTGAATGCATTACTTTTTTAGATTACTATTTTTTTCGTCGGTAATAAAAAAGTTTTAGAGCGAGAAACATAACGAATACTTTCTTGAGGTTAAAAACTTAAAAATCAGTTTTTGAATTTTTTTTCAAAAAAGTAAATATATTAACAACTCTAAATTTACATGAGGGGATTTGGAAGAATTAATCAAATTTTATCGAAATAGTAAGAATGGCGCCCACAGCGGGAGTTTCCGAAAAAAACGAGACGATTTTTCTGTTTGAACCCGCGTCGCAGGAGTGACAGTCCCGAATGCTGGGCCGGGCTACACTATGTGGGCAAAATGTTTATGAATACTAAAAGTTATAAAAAGTGAAATACGACCAAGTTTAAAAATTTTATTCTTGGGCATTTATATGGCTGTACTAGTAATCTTTTTCCTTTTCTTCAAGAAGAAGATTTGAACACCATTAACAGAAGAAATTTTTATTTGCCAATTAGAAATCTAATTTCTCTAAAAATAAAAATTAAAAAAAAAAATCCATAAATAAATTACAATTGAGAAGATTTGATCAAGCGCTACCAATTCGCTTTTAATTCTTTTGCCATCATTTTTCTTATATTATCAATCGCCCATAGAACATACTTATAGCAGGTTTTTCCCCAAACTCCCTCTTTCATGTATTCCATCATTGCAGTCGGATCACTGAAATCATACCCGGATAAATTTGGGCAAAGTACTGTTCCAAATTCTTTCTCAAAATCTTTTGCAAATTGTGCTGATTTCAGGTAGGCAGGCATAACTGAATTAGGTGACATAATTTTTTTTTCTTTTCCTCCTAGAATCACACCTACTGCAGCACACCCTCCAACAACAGCACCACATGGTCCAACCCATCCTTTTTCAGATTTATAACCACCTAATCCTCCAGATAAGGGGATCATGATATTATGAATTAATTCTTCATCACTTTCAAGTATTTTTAAAATATTCGTCAAAGTCGCTTCAGCACAACCCGCGGGAAAAGATTTGGGTAGAGATTCTTCTAAATCCTTAACTGCTTTATCGAACTTTGCACTAATATCACTTTCCGTGATTTTTTGCTCCATTTTTTATCACTTCTTTTTTCTAAATTTATTATTCTTGATGCTTTACATTTCAAAATTAGCGTTGGTTTAAAAAATTTGACATGGCTGTAAAAAATTGGATTACAACATTATAATAATAATCAAATTGCTCTTTTAAATATGATGGAAGGGACGAAAAACTTTTGCATGTGTTCTAACTTTATTATAAAAGAATCACTAAAAATCAGTTCAAAGAAGGACTTTATTTTTTTTCATCGAGAGCTTTTTTTGCAAATAGACGTTTTTTTAGCGTGACCATTGAATTATCCTCATCATAATCCAAGACATCGATATTAGCTAGTTCATGAACGGCTCTTAATACCATGGCACCTGAAATTCCCGTGGTATTTTTAATTTCTTCACGAGTCATGTGGTCTTTTTCTCCATGAAGGACGAGTAAAATTTTGTAATGAGGTTGACCCTGCCATATTTCTTCTATGAGTAATTGAGTGATGGATAACAAGGCTTTAATACGATCAAAATTAAATTCGGCTTCTTCTTGATTTTGAGCTAATTTTGCAAATTTATTTAGTTCAATCTTGAGATTTTTATATTCATCTAGTAATTTCATTTGTTCTCCTGTTAGCTGACCAATTTTTTGGTCTCTTTCTTGTTTTTCTTTCTCTAATTTTTGGGTTTCTTGTTCTAATTTCCTTTTTTCTTGTTCTAAATTCAACTTCTCGGATTCTAGCATCCTTGTTGCTTGTTCCAGTTGAGTTTTTTCTTGTTCTAAAAGGTTTTTATCATTACCAAGTAATTTCTTTTCTTTCTCTAATTCGAATAGTTCCGTTTTGGCTGCTTCTAACACGTCAATGAATTTTTTAAAGTTGTCCTCAACAGATTTAAGAGTACCATCAATTATACTTAAAGTGCTTTTTTCAGACATAAGATTTCACAATATATATGTTATAATAAATTATTATAAATTTAATCCAAATTAAATAAAATAGATTTTTAAGATGGATGACGAAGATCTTAAGTTTTTAAAAAAGTTATTTATTCTTGTATTATTTTTAGCACTATCATTAGGATACTTGCAGCTAACTAAATCTTCAAGTTATGAGAGATATGAAAGGGTTGAATTTGAATCTTCAGGTTCGACTTTGTATGCGAATCTCTATTATCCCACTAATGACTTACATTTTCAGAATACTCGTCCCCTAGTTATTTATTGCCATGGAATTGGAAGTCAACGGGATTTTGATTTAAGAATTCCAATAGAGTTATCTAGGCGAGGTTTCTATGTTGTAGCATTGGATTATCAAGGACATGGAGAAAGTGGTGGAACAATTAGTGATATCGATCCTGTTACACATACACCGGCGCTCGCTGAAGATTGTTCTAAATTATTAGATAAATTAGAAACAATGCCTTTTTATTCTGGGGTAAATACCTCTCAAATCGGTCTAATTGGTCATTCCTTGGGTGGAATGGTAGTATTAATGAATCAAGCTCTCGATCCTCGCTTTAACGTAACGGTAGCATGGGCTCCTTTGGTAAATTTTAATCCCCATCAGCTCGGGATTATCAGTCCAGAGTACGCTAATTATATCCCCGTGAATCTCATTAATAAAACCAATACTCATAATCTCTTAATAATAATGCATGTAAATGATGATGCATTGAGTTTTAAGGATCAAGCGTTAAAAGCACAAAATTTAACAAATTGTGCGGTGATTGCCTTAAGCGGGTTCATACTTGGAAGTCCCCATCAACTTTTTACTGATGCCGTATTAATTGACTCGATAAATTGGTTTGAATTAAAATTTTTTAAATCAGAAACAATAAATGGACCAATTCACATATTGTACTTTTTAAATTATATATCCATATTTATTACATTAGGCTTCTTATTCACAATCATTCTTTTAACGATATCATTTGCCGCAAAATCATTTCCTATTGGTATCAATACCCAAATTGATATTTCTTCATTAAAATCTAACAAAGTTTCTAAATTCACAAAGTTTCGTCAAGGAATAAAGATCGTTATCTATACCACAATTTTTATTTTAAATTGGGAAATATTTTCTCAGATTTTTGGAATAGCAGGAATTTTTATTGCTTCTTTAAACATATCTCTCATCTATACTATCATTGCATATAGAATTTACTTAAAAAAACTTAGCCAAGAAAACCGAAGATTTAATTTTATTGAACTTATAAAATCCCAAATTCAACCCAAAAACCTCCTCTTTGCCATCTTTTGTAGCGCATTTTTTATTGGAGTTTACGTGCTCTTCTCATTTTCATATCCATTTGCATTCATGTGGCCATCAAATGTCTTAACTTTATTGTTTGCAATAATTGCCTTTCCAATATACTTCTCTTTAGAAATCCTTTATCGAAAAGTTATTTATCCTCAGCTTTCTTTTTTAAAATCAGAAAGACAGAAAAGTTACGTAATTATTGGTATTGCTACTTATGTTCAGATTAATTTAATCACTTTAACATCATCATGGGCATTTTTTCCTTCAGTCATGTTCACATACTTGATTTTCTTAATCGTTATAATCCAAAATACCCTTATCTATGAGAAAACAAAGTGTTTTTCGACGGTTATCTTGAGTTCTTTCACTATCATACAACTGATGTTTGCAACCGTGATTTCAAATGTTTTTGGAATTGGAGCAGTACTGCATCTATTTGTAAATTTATAAAAATTAAAAAATATAAATTTTTAATAATAAATCCATATTACCATTATCTATTATCATGGCTGTAAATGAATCTTCAGATAATAAATCAAAAAAAAAACCACGTTTAATACTTGGAGTAACTATACCAGTATTTATGCTGGGGTTAGTTTCTTTATTTACAGATATTTCTAGCGAATCAATTCAAAGTTTTTTCCCCTTATTTATAATTTCGATAGGTGGATCGGCATTTGCGATCGGGATCATTTCAGGAATAACTGAAGCAATTTCAAACATTCTAAAAGGATTATCGGGATGGATGAGTGATAAATTTAATAGAAGAAAACCATTTGTGGTAGCTGGTTATACAGTTTCTAACCTTTCAAAACCATTAATGGCTTTCAGTCCTTCTTGGGAAATTGTATTGGGATTGAAATCTATAGATAGAGCTGGCAAAGGACTTCGAACATCCGCGAGAGACACGCTTATTTCCTATTATGCGATTGAGAAAGGAAAATCATTTGGAGTTCATCGAGCCATGGATACTTCTGGGGCAGTTCTTGGAGCTGTATTAGCATTCATTTTACTATATTTTGCATGGACTTATCAGCAAATCATCTTGTTCTCAATTGTACCTGGTATCTTTGCCATTATTTTGATCCTATTTATAAAAGATGTTGATCCAACAAAACATACAGAATTGATGAAATTTCAGTCTGAGGTGCCGAAAGTTGATCGAATTGATAAAAACTTTATAAAGTTAATAATCATCCTTGGCGTAATCGAATTTGCATCCATTAATATTTCATTTTTACAACTAAGGTCTATCGATTACTTATTCGCAGATTTCTTCATACCAGTTCTATATTTGATTTCTAATATCGTTTATATGGTTCTTTCACCCTTCTTGGGTTCCTTATCGGATAAAATAGGGAGAAAACCGGTGATTATAACGGGTTTATCTATATTATTAGTATTATCTATCATACTAGCAGTTCCCGTTGATATTAATTTCTTTTCATTAATCTTAATTATAATAGTATGGATAATGTTTGGATTTTATATGGCATCCGTTGATCCTATTTCGAGAGCTTATATTGCTGATCTTGTCGGAAAGAATAAAAGGGGAAGGGCTTATGGATATTATTATCTTTCGGTGGGGTTAATCTCGCTCGGTGAATCTTTAATATTCGGTTTTATTTATAACTATTTCTCCTACACGGTGGCCTTCATTTATGTATCGATTTTATTATCGATATGCATAGTGATTTTTGCCGTAACTGATTTCTCTAAAATAATTGAAAAGAAATAGGGATGGAAATTATTTTTTTTTTTCTAAACTCCATAAACGAGCTAAATTAAGGATCACTTCTGTAGCCTTTAGCATTCCTTTTGTTGGAATAAACTCCTTTCTTGAATGAAAGAGAGATCCTCCACTAAATAAATTGGGAGTTGGAATTCCCATTTCACTCAACCTTGCACCATCAGTACCACCCCGTATGGCGGGAGAAATGACTTCTAATCCCGCTTCCTCTATAGCTTTCGTTGCAATCTCAATAACATGTTTATTTTTTTCTATATAGACTAACATGTTTTTATATTGATGCAATAAATTGAGTTCGATCTTCAAACCAGGATATCGAATCTCAAATAGGCTTTTAAGTGATTTTATATAATTTATCCTTCTTTCATTATTATCTGAATCGTGATCTCTTATGATAAGTTTTGCAGTTGTTTCCTCTTCATCTCCTTGTAAATGATTTAAATGGAAAAATCCTTCACGTTCCTCAGTATGTTCCGGACTCTCTGATTCTGGGATATTGCTGAAAAACCTGCTTGCAATATGAATAGCGTTTATCATCTTGTTTTTTGCATGTCCTGGATGAACACTTAATCCTATGAACTTAATTTGAGCGAGCCATGCATCAAAACACTCATATTCTAATTCCCCCATTTTTCCTCCATCTAATGTATAACATGCTTCAGGTAATCGACTTTTATCAATTTTAACCGTTCCCATTCCTATCTCCTCATCGGGTGTAAAACATATAGTTATTGGGCCGTGTGTAAATTCGGAGTATTTCTGCCATATTTTGCACGCAGTCATGATTTCAGCAATACCAGCTTTATCATCAGCTCCTAGTAAGGTATCCCCAGAAGAAGTAATAATATCAAGTCCTATATATTCTTCCAATTCAGGAGCATCTTTCAAGGTGATTTCTAGGTCATCAACATTTGGGAGTTTGATAGACACGCCCTTGTAATTTTTATGAATAATCGGTTTAACATCCTTTCCACTTACTGCATCAGAAGTGTCTAAATGAGCAATCAATCCAATAGGTGGTGCATTTTCTAATCCTTTCGACGAAGGCAGATCAGCATATACATAACCAAATTCATCATGAACTATATTTTCTAAATCTAGTTCTTTTAATTCTTCAACTAGTATCTTTCCTAAATCAAGTTGATTCAAACTTGAGGGATGAGTCGATGAATTACTATCTGAAGTAGTCCAAACCTGGACATATCTAAGAAATCGTTCAATTACGTTTTTCAATAAAAAATCTTGAACTTCAGCTGATATATTCATATTTTAAGAAATTCATCTTAAATTTTAAAGTTCAACATTATTGAATACTGAATTATTTAAAAATAAAAAAAGAAGATGATTTGTAAAATTGATTCTGTTGTCGTAATATCATTTCTACCATATTTCATATTTTTGATCTAGCTTTAATCCATATACCACTAAATACGGGAGAATTAAATCCCAAAGACTGGTTTCTGCATTGATAATAATCACACCAATCACCACGGCATTCCAACCCCTTATAGAAGGTAATCCAATGAATTCAAGGAGTGGAGAATTCAAAAAGCTCGAAAATAAGGTTAAAAATAACCATGCATTAAATATCATCATTACAATTATTCTTAGGATAATACCTAAAGACCCCGTCAATACATATGAGCTTAATTTTTTATATTTTTGACTATTTCGAATACCAGGTTCGGTTTTGTATAGTCTTAATAATAGAATTGGAACAATGATTAGAGATAATGTTGCAGAAAGTTTCATCAAGGGACCAATTGGTGTAAATGGATCAAAAGGGAAAAGAGCCAGAGTTCCAATGAGGCAACACAATAATCCTGATTTAGGTCCAAAGATTAAAAAACACGTGATCCATAAGATTGAGACAGGATCAATAATCGCAATACCCCAACCAGGAATTCTAGGTATAATGGGTGTCAAGAATGCTGAAAGTACAAGCGACATGGCGCCAAACAATGCAGCACCAGTAACTTCGAGAGTTAAACGTGTTCTTTTGGACATTGACGTTGCTATTTCCTTTGTTTCATGTAGTTCTCTTTCCATTTTCATCTTTAATTTCTTTTTAATAGTATTAGGTTGTAAAATTTAATTCCATTTTTAATTATTTGGGTAGATCGAATTATACGATTTTAAAAATCGAAAAGTAGTTAGTGCAGAAATTATGATACTTTATTATAAATTTATTAATATATATATACTAGTTTATTAAAATTAACCCAAAAATAAAAATTCTAATTTATAATGAGAACATTTTCGATGATCTCTCTTACTCAAAAATGAGTAATTATTTTTCTGAATCAATTTTTAGAATTTTTTTTTCAGTTGCATCCAACTCTAACCAGTCACTGATGAGTTTATGTTGTTTCCTTGTAGTGCCAGCTAATACTCTTAGAAATGGGAGAAAATCCTGGATTGCTTCAATTTCTGAAATATCATATTTTTTCTTGATCTTTTCTATAACTAAACGTTCATTAGCAGTTAAGGAAAACATTCCCGTTGATCTATATCTTGGAAATGTAACTTTTTTAAAACCTTGATAATCTTCTTTAGTTTTACGAGATATTGCCACTCCTCCAGCAAAAAGGTCATAGAAATATGGTAAAGTGGACCAATTTTGGGTTTTTTGAATTCTACCAAATATTTGATCAGCAATCGATAAATTCTCGTATGCTTCAACAAGCTCCGAATTCATTTTAATGAATGATGGGATGTTCTCATTAACCCATTTGTATAAAAAATTATAATCAACATCAGATTTATCTGTTAAAGCCCTTGCATCTCTCAATGTTGATATTTTTTGGAACAAGTCCCTTATTAATAAAAAGATTTCTTCAGTACTATCTCTATTTAAGCTTCTAATTAAATCTATATTGAGTTTTCCAACACTTCCTTGACTGATACCTTGAAGATCATTAATTAATCCGCGTAAATCACCATGGTTTTTCTCAATTATCGATTTTATTGTTTCTTCCTTAAGTTTAGTAATATGTTCATTTTTTAATATCCGGGTTGCAATCCTTAACATCTCATCCGTGGATAATGGATTTATTTCTAATTTATATATTTTGTTATATAGTGGTTGTAAATTTTGTTTATATTCATTTGAGCACATTATTATGGGAAATTGCGTGGTATCAATAATATTTAAAATTGTTGGCACGGCACCCTTATCAGTTACTCCATAAAGTCCATCAATTTCATCAATTAAAATAATTTTATCCTTAGATTCAGAAATAAAATCCATAATTCCTTTGGATTTTACCGTTTCATTTAATTTCGATTCTAGAGTCTTTTTAGTTCTAACATCAGATGCATTAGTTTCAATAACTTCCATATTTAAATCGTTTGCAAGAGCATACACTATAGATGTCTTTCCTACGCCTGGTGGTCCTTCCATCAATATTGCTACTTTTTCTGGAGATAAAGTTAATAATTTTTCTTGCTCTTTTTCAACATGAATTCGGTTAAATGATTTGATTTTCCTATTTTTCTCATTATTATACCTCTTTTCTTTAAAAAAAGTCTTGATAAATTTTCTCAATTCTTCTGCTAACTCAACTTTATGCCCCTTTAATTTAGCTGAAGGCAATGCCATTTCACTCATTGATTTTGGGCGATATTTTTCTACCCAAGGCATCTTATTTGATGATGATTCACTCATATTCTTCTCCTATAAGAATTCTGAATAATAACACAATTTGGAAATCAAGTTTGAAATCTGGATGTCTGAATCATTTCCATCTATTGCACGAAAATCTGCATCTGCTATCATAGTTATAAGATTAGAAAGGGCATAGGTACCAAGCGGGATCTTTGTTAATTCATTATAAAGCAATAAAAATAATTCTTGAACATTATATTTATAATTTGATTGGACTTTTCGAGATAAATCCCTCGCTTTATCAAACTGTCCCTTCAAAGTCATTAACAGAAGACTCCGAATCAGATCCTTTTGAAGCATCATTGAGTTTTCATATAGATTATCGGTACTTACAGTATTATCACTGATTGAAGTAATTTGAAGTAAATCTATTGCTTTTGCTATTTTTCCATTTGTAATTTTATATAAATGTTCTATGGTTCCGTTATCTATCATTAAATTTTCATTTTTAGCGACGTTTGTGATCAAAGTATTGAAATCTTTAATATCTACAGGAGGAATCATAATAAGTTGGCATCTACTTTTAATTGGATCTATTATCCCAGAGACATTATGTGAAATTAGAATCATGCGACAGTTCGAACCATAGCTCTCCATCAATCTTCTAAATCCTTGCTGATTAGATCCTAGAACCTCAAAATTCTTCACGATTAATATTTTAAATGGTACATCCCCCAATGCTTTTATTCTTACAAAAGGTTTGATTTTTACTTGAATGAATGCTGGAGTTGTAATCGTTTTTCCTGCCAAACGACCTAGCTTACCAGTTGAATAATGAGCTTCCGATCGAGCCTTATCACGCTCTTCACTAGTTAAAGGAACGTCAGCATATATAATCTGAAAGTTAGGTTCATAAAATGAACCTAAGAATTCTTGACAGAATAAATTTGCAATAGTTGTTTTACCAATACCTTCTGATCCAAGTAAAAGTAAATGAGGGAAATTCTCACTTTTAATGTATTCTTTTAATCTATTTTTTACTATAGATCTTCCGCATACTTCATCGAGAGTTTTAGGTAAATACTTAATCCTCCATATTGGAATATTTTCTACCAAATTATCCTCCTCTCTCGAAATTATTCATTAGTAATATTAGCGATTAATTCTGATAATAAAGCTGTCATCTGCATTCTTTCATCTGCACCTTGACTTATTCGAAAGTCAATTTCACCAATAAATGCATTGATTAATGGGTATTGCTCTTGTTTTATATTAAGTTCCGGTAAAATTTCAACAATTTGACGAATAAAATTTCTGCTATCAAAATTCTCAATTGAACTTAAAAGATCTTTAACTTTTCCTACTTGGCAGTCATTTAAAATTTCAACTAATTTCTTCATCGTGTTGTTATCAATATATCCTGAAATCTTGAATAACTCATCTAAATCTAAATTATCTACTAATTCAAGGGCAACCGACATCTGTAACGTGTTGATTGCTTTTCTTAAATCTCCACCTGAAATGAAATAAAGAGTAGCATAGAATTCATCTGATTTATCTTTTGGAATTTTTAAATTCTCCTGCTTTGAGATGAATTTTAATCTCTTTATAATCATTTCTTTACTCAAATTTGCAAACCTAAATACAGCACATCTAGAAATGATGGGATCTATAATTTTATTAATATAATTACACAATAAAATAAATTTTACCGAAGTTGATGTTTTTTCAATAATCCTTCTTAGTGCTTGTTGGACTTGACCCGGAATGTTATCTGCTTCGTCTAAAATCACGAATTTTAAGGATTTGTTTTTAATTATCATTGAATGATCGATAAAATTCTTGATTACGGTTCTAACATAATCCATCCTTACGGTATCGGATGCATTCAATTCTAACACATTTCTATGGTAATTATTTTCTCCCACCATAGATCTTGCGATGATTAATGCCGTGCTTGTCTTTCCCGTGCCAGCAGGACCAGTGAAGATCATGTGCGGTATGTCTTGTTTTAAAACTAATTCTGTTAGATTATTGATTGCGATATTCTGACTTACAATTTCACTAAAGGATTTCGGTCTATATTTTTCAACCCAAGGTGTCTCTAAATCAATCAATAATGCACTCACTTTTACGTTCTAACTTATCTTTACTATTTTCCCGTAAGATCTAACTCCAATACTTCATAAACTTTTTTGAAATTCATTTTTGAGTATAAGGAAGCTGCTTCTTTAGCTTCATCTTTTATATTAACTTTAATCTTTTCTACTTTTATTTTCTGTAAATGTTCTATCGCTTTCTTCAATAATAATTCACCAATCCCAAGCTTTCTATACCCCTCCTTAAGAAAAACCTGTTTTATATATCCTTCAGAAGTGCCAAAAGGATCAATCCTTAATTCAGCAATGATCATTCCAACAACCTCATTTTCTTTTTCTTTATCAACAGCGATCAATATTCCATGGCGCTGCAAACTGTCAAAAATTCTGCGCCTTATTCCCCAATCAAAACGTTTTGGATCAAATTTCTGCCCTAAAGATTCTACTAATTCTCTTGTTAGGTTTTCTAAAGAATCGATATTTTCTGGAGTTGCGATCTCGATTATAATATCTCTCATGATATCTTTACGCTCGTATCTTATTTTATCAATAAAATATTTAATACACTTTCAAAATTTAAATGTTCTTCATGCGTGCTTAATAAAATATGTTGCATTTAATCTTCACTCACTTTTATTTTTAAGCGAAATATAATTGTAATCTGCGATATTAATCAAATTTTGTCTGAGATTGTAATCAAAATAAAATCAAGGTAATTTTATTTACAAAATGAGAATTTTGCTCAAAAAAAGGGTTATTTTATATTAACGAGCTGATACGCCATCCCATGCTTTTACATCGGGGTCTTCATAACCACAAACAGGACACTTTTGATTAACTTCCCAGGCCTCTAAAGCAGGATGTACCCTTGTGAAAAGTGATCCGCATTTTTGACAAACCAAGAATTTAGCACCGCATCCTTCACACATCTTTAGTTGACCTTTTTCAACAAATCTGAATGTTCGAGCCATCCATTCATCATGGGCCAATCGAAATGAATCGCCTCCGCATTGAGTGCAATGCTTACCATCTTCATCAACCATAATTATATTCAACCTTCCAATATTATTTAAACTAATATATATTCTATAATTAATTTTAATTCTTTTTTAATTTAAATTTACTCTAATTAATTGGTTAAAAACTAAAAATGTAATCTGAAAAGTTTTACATTTCTAATTTTTTCGTTTTTCCGACAGTTTTTGGATTCACTTGTTCAAGTTCTTGAATTAATTTAAATGTATTATCATCATTTAGGACATCCATGAACTTAACAAACATCTCCTTGTTGCTAACGAATAATCCTTTTCGTTTCATTGGTTTACCATCATCTTTAAGAGGATTTATCTCTAAATATAGCACTGAAGGTTTTGTTTTTGTGGCTGGAGCTTTAACCACATATACACCTTCAACAGGAGTTTCCATTTTTTCCCAATCACCACCTTTTTCTAAATGCTCCATTAATTGAGATTTAATATCAGCCATAATTATTTTTACCTCATTTTTTTTAATACTTAGTGTTATTACATATTATGTGTTACCCCTATATATAAGGCAAATTATAAATAATTTTCTAAAATATAAAGAATTTCTAAAACTTAAAAAAATTCACAGTTTTTTACTACGATTACCTCACCTAATCAGAAAATTTAATGTCGAAATAAAACTACAACTCTTTCATTTATGTCGACTTACTGGGGGTCATTTTCCATAGCAAGCTTTTTAAAGGTAAACGATCCATTGTACTATATATATCTCTGTGATATTATTGATTCAAAAAATTATTGGAGTAATAGAAAATGAAGTTAATTTCAGTAAATTTACCAGAATCATATTTAAAAGTTTTAGAAATATTGGTTGCTGAAGGAAAGTTTCCTAATCGATCAGAAGCTATAAGAGTGGGTATAAGAGATTTAATCAAGACAGAATACCTTATAGAAGAATCAGTTAGGAGAAATTTAAACCCTAGTGTGTTAGAGTCTGAGATGGAAACAGAAATTCAAGAAATTTTTTAATTTTTATTCATTTTTTTTATTATTTCTTTTCAAGAAGTTCTTTTATTCACGTCTTTCTCTCTGATCTGAATTTCTCTCTATTTTTTTCTTATCCTGTCAAGATCTGAATTTAAAATCATTTAAAAAATTAATAATATAGGGTACAGCCCTATTGTCAATCTTTCACTAGCATTTTTTGAAAGATTTCATCCAATTTTATCAAATATTTCT
>Ga0315536_1000248_pt1 | contig 27149 bp, 24 predicted proteins | sample SalMarSW160230MG_FD_203093 | JGI IMG/M metagenome (GOLD analysis project Ga0315536, IMG submission 203093) | Salt marsh sediment microbial communities from the Plum Island Ecosystem LTER, Massachusetts, United States - Salt Marsh Sediment SW1602-30 ...
CGATGACCATCCTCGCCGTGCACAACGGCCCGTCCACCGGCGGCGGCTTCCGCCTGACTCCGAGGGCGGTGCCGGATGACGGCCAGCTGGACGCCTGCCTAGTGGAGGGGATGGGCGCGCTGCGGAGAGTATCTCGCCTGGTCGGTGGGCTGCGCGGCACCCTGTCGCAGATGTCGGGCAGCCTCGAGCTGCAGGCGCCTCACCTGGAGCTCTTCTTCGACGAGCCCCTCCCGTGCCACCTCGACGGCAATGACTGGATCTTGCGGCCACCGTCCGTACGCTTCACCATCGAGCCGGAAGTGCTGGAGGTGGTGGTGCCGGGCGGCTCGCTGCGCGAATCGCTAACGACTTAATCACTTCCATGCTCTCCGCCTTTCGGGCGCTCCTCCTGGTACCGGTCCATGATCTTGTGGACCGGGCCGGTGTCGGCGTAGACCTGCCAGGAGGCGACGCTTCCGCCCTTCAAGACCGCCAGCCAGGCGGCGGGGATGCTCCAGTGGAGAAGCCGAACCGCACCGAAGCCCTGGAGATCTCATCGACTACCGGCAGGAGTAGGGCGCACCGCCGTCCAGCCGTGTCGCTTGTCAGCGAATCCCTTCGACCAGGAAGACCGTGCTGAGGTCGCGGCGGTAGCGGTAGACGTAGTGGTCGCCGTCCGGGGCCAGGAGGATCTGGCCGTACAGCACTCCGGTCGGGTCCTCCGGCATGATCTTCAGAGCTAGTTCGCGCTCGCCATCCTCGACGCCGACTCGCTGGATGCGGGCCGGGAACGTGAGGTCCCACACCAGGAGGGAGCGTCCATCACGGGTCCACTGCATTGGCTGCTCACCGGGGCGGATCCCGGGCACTGCCTCCGGCTGGCCGTCCGGGACCGGGTAGACGGTGACGACACCGTCCGGCGCCACCGCGGCGACCCGCTCCCCGTCCGGTGAGATCACGGGCTCCTTCGTCCCCACGGGGCCGACGGGCTGCAAGCTCCCGTCGTCGACGTCCAGCACGAAGATCTGCGGCCCAACGTTGCCGGTGAAGCCGGACAGCGCGACGTGCCGGCCGTCCAGCGCGCTGGTGAGTGCGGCCCAGCTCGAGTTGTCGGGCTGCACGCCTCCCAGGTTGATGACCCGCGGCTCGCCCGGTCCGGTGGGGAGCAGGATGAGCCTCGCCCGGTTGCCGGTCATCCGCCGCGTGTACACCCACCTCGCGTCCGGGCTCATGCCGAAGACGTCGCCGTAGCCGAGCCGGATCGGCGGCGAGCCGTCGGCGGGGCGCACGAACGCGGCGTACTCACCATTGGCGGTGGCCACCTGCATGTTGCCGGCAAACATGGTGCCGCCGGCATCCAGGCCGCCGACGGAGTCGTCGTTCCAGCCCTCGTATCGTCGCTCTTCGGGCTGACCGGCAAGCAGACCTGCGATCTCGGCTCGGGTGTCGGCCGCGACCACCAGGGCACGGCCGTCGGGTGCGATGTCCTGCAGACGGATGCCGATGGGCGCGCGCAGTCGCTCCACCGGCTTACCGCCGGGCCGCACGCTCCACAGCACTCCGCCCTTGCGGAACTCGAAAGCCGAAAACCAGATCGAGCCGCCGTCCGGCGACCAGGCGAGGCCCTGAAGGCTGTCGGGCAGCTCCTTGGTGAGCTCGGTGAGCGTGCCGTCGGCGTCCACCATGGCCACGAGGCCCCGGTCGTCCCCATAGTAGGGATGGTGCAGGAAGGCCACTCTCTCACCGTCCGGCGCGATGTGCACGTGACTGATCCAGCCGTGGGTCTCGAACAGCACGTGTCCGAGGGGATACTCCAGGCGTTCTGAACGACCGACCTCGCGGACGACTGCCATCCGGGTGCCGTCGGCGGAGATGTCACCGTCGTTCACGCGCTCGATGATCGGTCGAGGGGCGCCGCCGGCAAGGTCGGCTGTGGCCAGCGTGCCGACACTCACCCACGACCCCTCGCAGTGTCGGTTGAGCAGCACCGCCATCTGGCCGGTGCGAGAGATGCCGAGAATGTCCGCCGGCGGAAGGTCCAGAGGTCTCGACTCGATGCTGTCGGTACTCGTCGACTGCAGCGTCAGCGGCTGATTCCTGATCGACATTCCGTAGACCACAGTCGTTCCGTCGGGGGCGAAGCGTGCACTCCCTGCCCGGCCGCTACGAAAGGTCAGTGCCCGGAAGGTCGGCAGCGGCGCTTCCGGCAACCGGATCGCGGTCACGACGCCAATCGTAGCCATCGCGGTGGCGCCTGCAGCAATGGCCAGCAGCCACGATGCGGCGGGCTTCCACCGCCAGCGCCGCGCCTGGCGACGCGGCGCGGCCACGGCAACCGCCTCCTCCAGCTCGATTCGTACGTCGGCGATGTCGTGGAAACGTCGACCGGGGTCCTTGGCGAGGCAACGGCGAAGTACGTGCTGGGCCACCGGCTCGAAGCCGGCAGGCAGCCCGCCCCAGTTCGGCTCGTCCTTGAGAATCGCCGCAACGGTGTCGGACAGAGTCTCTCCCCGGAACGCCTTGGTGGCGGTCAGCATCTCGTACAGAAGGCACCCGAACGCCCAGATGTCGGTGCGCCGATCGACCGACTTGCCGCGGGCCTGCTCGGGGCTCATGTAGGCGACGGTGCCCAGGATCACTCCCATTGCCGTGGCGTGCTGAGTCATGGTCGGATGCTGCGACTGGCTCTCGTCCTCCCTCTCCCTGATGCGTGTGGTGGCGAGACCGAAGTCCAGGACCTTGACGGTGCCATCGGCGCGAACCTTGATGTTGGCGGGCTTGAGATCGCGGTGGACGATGCCGCTCTCGTGGGCGGCCTGCAGCCCCTCGCTGATCTGCAAGGCGATCGCTACCGCCTCGTCGAAGGGGATTGGTCCGCGCGCGATCATCTCGTCGAGGCCCTCGCCCTCGACCAGCTCCATCACCAGGAGGTGGACTGGTCGCGCATCGTTGCCCCCGGTAGCGGAGGCCGACGAGGCCGGGTCCGATGACTCGGATGGAGCGGACCGCGGCAGGTGCTCGAGGCCGAACAGGACCGCGATGTTCGAGTGGTTGAGGCTTGCCAGCACCTTGGCCTCGCGGGTGAGGCGCGACATCCGCTCGGGGTCCTCAGCCAGCTCCTCGGGCAGCATCTTGAGCGCGACCTCGCGGCCGAGGCGGGTGTCCTCGGCACGCCAGACCTCGCCCATGCCGCCCGCCCCCAGCGGCGCCACGATTCGGTACTGCCCGAAGCTGGCGCCGATCAGATGGCTCGGAGCATCGAGCGGCTCTTGTCCGGCTCGCCGTCGGCTGTGTTCATCCGCTGCCGTCAAGTGTTCTGTACCTCGCCTATATGGAATGCGATGACAGGAGCTTGTATTCCTTAGCTGCTCGTCACGTTCTCGCCGGCCGTGGCAGGGCGAACGGCTCGTTCTTGATGGGGAAGGGGCCACGCACCATGAGGTACGAAGGCCCGTCGTGGTCGAAGAGGCCGGGTACCGGGGTGGCGTCAGGGGCGAGCCGGTCGGGCGCGAAGGCCAGAGTGACCGAAGAGATCGGGCCCGGGAGGCGGTCAAGCAGGGCGTCGAGGGTCGGCAGCTCGGACCCGACCACGTCGTACAGCGTGACCGCCTCATTGTCCTGCTCGAGGCACAGCACGACGTCGAGGTCGGGGGCGTAGTGGAGGGAACGGCGGCCCTCGTTGAAGCAGAACACGCCATGCTCGCGGACGACGCCGAGACGCCTGGAGACCGGAACGCGGCCCTCCAGCAGCCGGTGCAGGAGGGCCACGTCGGCGGAGTCGTCGAGGTCGAGGAGACGCAGGTTCCCGGCCCCGGCGGGGCGGCGGCGGGGCACGGTGAACAGGTGTTCGGGGACCACGCGGAAGCCGAACGGCGTGAAGTACTCGGGGTGCTCGGTGGTCAGGACCTGGGTGGGGAGGCGGTCCGCGCAGGAGTCGACGATCTCCTCCATCAGCCGGCGGTAGTGGCCGCGCCGGCGGTGGTCCGGGTGGGTGGCGACGCCGTGGACGGCGCCCACGATCTCCGATCGCCCGTCGACCACCAGCGGCAGTTCGATGAGCCCCACATGGGAGACGACGCACCCGCCATCGACGGCGATGAACGGGGTCGAGACCGACTCCCAGGGTGCCCCCAGGGTGCGGGCCCGAGCGGCGCCCCGCCGCAGGCCGGGGAACACCAAGTCGAGGAGGTCCATGAGCCGGTCGAGGAGGCCGGGATCATCGGCGAACGAGCCCTGCATGCAATCCTCCCTCGGTGAACGGCCCCAGTCCCGGGCTCCTATAGCACCCGCTCCACGGTCGCCACGTCCACCAGCCCCTTGCAGCCGTAAAGGGCGGGCAGGACCTCGGCGTCGGCGCGCTGCCTCCTCAGCTCGGCGACCTTCTCGGTTCCGGCCCGGTAGGCCGGCAGGTACATGCGGCCGAGGATCGGGTGCTTCGCCCACGGCCCGGAGAGCTTGCCGGCCCTTTCTTCGGAGACTACGAAGTCGCGCCGCAGCACGGCCTCGACGTCCGGCTGTGCCCAGCCCTCCTGCCAGGTGAGGTAGGACGCCTGGTTCTTGGCGTCGTCCTGGAGCAGCGCCAGCAGGGTGCCGATCTGGAGGTCCTCATCCGGGAGCTGGTCGATCTCGGTGACACCGTAGGCCATGAGGATTGCATTGTTGGCAATCCCCTCAGCGAGCGTGGAGTAGCGGCTGTTCATGGTCAGGATGGTGCCCTCGAAACCCACCTTGCCGAGGGTGTAGAGGTGCTGGACGTAAGCGAAGGTCGTAACGTGGCCGGGGACGACCTCGTGGCTCACCAGCTGCACGAACTCGGGCACCGAAATCTCGAGCGAGGCATTGATCTCGTAGGTGGCCTCGTACTCGGGCCGGCCGTCGGGGGTGCGGGCACGGCCAACGTAGTTCATCGAGCCCGAGAACCAGGCGTCCTTGATGGCCAAGAACTCCACGTTGGAGCGCGGGACGGCGTGCAGCTCGGTCGGGAGGTGGGGGAGGACGTGCGCCACGGTGGCGGCGTCCAGCTCCGCGATGAAGGCGCGGCCGAGGGCCGGGATGGTGGGGGGCGGGACCATTCTCTCCCGGCGCCAGGCATCGGCAGCGGCGAGCAGGCCGGCGTCGCTGTCGGCCGGGTAGCCGGCGCGGCCGAGCAGGGTGCCGAGGCGCTCCCGTTGCGCGCGCGGATCGGAGGGTGTGGGGGGCGCCGCGGTTGAGGCCCGCACGGAGCGCTCGTAAGGGACCGGGGCGCCGCGGTCGAGGGCCTCCAGGGCCAGGTCCCACATCACCTCGAGGCACTCGCCGAGGCCGGTCAGGAACTCGCCGCGCAGGCCGCCCTCGGCGACTGCGCCACCACGCAGCTCGCTGATCGCGCCGGCGACGTCGATCGCGGTCAGGTAGGCGTCGAGAGCCGAGCGGTCGGGCTCGGAGGCGGAGAGGCCGCCTGCGCCGCGGACCGCGGCCGCCGCGGGGTGAGAGTAGGCCTCGGGCAAGGGCTCGTCCGAGCACCACGAGTCGGCGATGAAGCGGCCGGTCCCAGAGGGGTCCATGACGTCGCCACCCCACACGGTGTCGACGGCGAGGATGGCGGTGGCCATGGCGTGGTCAAGCTTCGAGTCGGTCATGTCTGGACCTCCTGGCGAGAGCGTGCCGCTATCGAGGCCGGGCCGCGTGGTGGCCCGACCGGCCTGCGGCGGCCGGAGCGACGCGCGGGTGCGCCCTCAGGTTGAGTGCTTGCTGCGAGTCGAGATGCCCAGCGGTGAGTAGGCCGGACAGAAGCCGATGATGCTGGTGATGAGGAAGATCGCGGCGACGATGCCGAGAACGATGGCGAGCGTGCCGTGGATGGTTCCGGTGAAGTACAGCACGATCACCACTGCGACCAGCAGAAGCCGGATGATGCGATCGGCTGCTCCCATGTTCGTCTTCATGGCGTACCTCCAGTCGACTTGAGTTGTGCTCGGGCCGGCGCCTGACAACGGGCGTGCCCGATCGAGGAAACACACAGACCCCTCGGTCTACTCCAGGGGCTACGTTGCGGCCGCGATCGCTCCCTTCTTCTCCGCCAGGGCGGCGCGCACCCGCTCGGGCGTCATCGGCAGGCGGTAGAAGCGCACACCAGTGGCGTCGAAGACGGCGTTGGCGATGACGCCGCCCATGGGGACGATCGCCGGCTCGCCGCCGCCCTGCGGATCCAGGTCGTCGTTCCGCACGAGGACGGTCTCGATTTTGGGGACTGCCGAGAACCGCGGCAGGGAGTAGGTGTCGAAGTTGCGGTCGAGGATCTCGCCGCCGTCAAACCGCAGCTCCTCGGACAGACAGTAGCCGAGCCCCTGCGTGACGCACCCCTCCATCTGCATCTTGGCGCCGGTGGGATTGACCACGATTCCCATGTCCTGCGCCACGACCACCCGGTCGACGTGCACCGCCCCCTCGGCGAGGTCCACCGTAACGTCGGCCATCAGCGTCACGTAGGTGCCGGCGTCGATCCCGCACGCGACGCCGCGGCCGCGGCCCTTGCCCGCGGGCGCAACGCGCGGCTTCCAGCCGTACGCCTTGGTAGCCGCCTTGAGCACCCGCCGCATCCGCTCGTCGGTCAGGTTGCGCAGCCTGAGCTCGACGGGATCGATTCCCGCCGCGGCTGCCATGATGTCGATCTGCGACTCCTTGGCGAAGATGTTCATGTTGGCGCCCGGCGCGCGCCACGGGCCGATCCCGAACAGGTGCAGCTCCTTGCCCCGGCCGTGCCAGCCGCCGGCGACGCTGATCGACACGTTGGGGATGTCGTAGAACACGGCCGCCCCGCGGTCGCCCGCCGCGATCACGTGGTAATCCCACAGCGTCATCTTGCCGTCCGCGTCGAGGCCCGAGACCAGCTTCACCACCGCCGCCGGGTCGAAGGTGTCGTAGAAGAACTCCTCCGCGCGGCTGAACCTGACCTGCACCGGCTTGCCGGTGATCTGCGACAGCTTGCTGGCCTCCGAGGTCTGCAGGCCGGCGCTCTTGCCGCCGAACCCGCCGCCGACGTAGGGCGTGATGACGCGGACGTTCTTCGGATCGAGTCCCAGCTCATCGGCCAGGCGGTCGCGGGTAGGGAACGGCGTCTGCGTCGACGCCCACACCGTAGCCTTGTTGCCCTTGACGTCGGCGATCGTGGTGTGCGGCTCGATCGGCGCGTGCGCCACGTAGCCTTTGTGGAAGGTCGACTCGAAGACGTGCGCCGCGGCCCTGCGGGCGGCGGCGACGTTGCCGCGAGAGCTCGTCACCTCTCCTTTCCCGGCCGCCTTCACCAGGTGGTCGAAGACGGTCTCGGTGTCGAATGGCGGCCGCGGCTTGTCCCACGACGCCTTGACACGCGACAGAGCCTGGTCGGCGGTCTCGGGGTCGGCGTGCAGCACGGCCACCAGGTCCTTCTGGCTGACCACCGTCACCCCGGGGATCTTGGCGGCCGCCGAGGTGTCGAGCTTGGTCAGCGTGGCGCCGTGCGCTGGCGGACGCAGGATGCGGGCGTACAGCATCCCCGGGAGCCGAATGTCCCCAGCGTAGTGGCCGGCACCTGTGACCTTGTCATGCCCGTCGAGACGTAGCGGCGAGGTCCCCATCACCGTAAACTCGGAGGCCTTGCGCAGCACGGCCTTGTCGTCCACCGTGCGCAGGATCCGCCTGCCCTTGGCGAGCTCGCCGTAGGTCACCTTGCGCGCACGGTTGCCGGCGACCGACACGATACCGTTCTCGACCACCAGCTTGGCGCGAGGCACCCCCAGCTTCTCGGCCGCGAGCCGCAGCATCACCGCCCGCGCCTCGGCCGCCGCGGCCCGCAGCACCGGCCCGAACATGCGAGTCGTCAACGAGCCGAACGTGCCCATGTCCCACGGGCAGCGGGCGGTGTCGCCCATCACGATCTCCACCGCGTCGAAGGCCACGCGCAGCTCCTCGGCCACCATCTGCGGCTGCGAGGTCATGACCCCCTGGCCCATCTCGATCTTGCCCGTGAACACCGTCACGCGGCCGTCCTCGGCGATCCGCAGGTAGGCGTTGAGGTCCTCGGGGTACAGCCGGCGCCGCTGGGCGAGAAGGGCAGACGGCTTGGTGGCGACCAGCACCACGACGCCGCCGCCCACCAGCTTGACGAACTGGCGCCGGTCGAGGCCGTGTCCTTCGGTCATGACGCACCCCCCGCCTCGCGCGCGACCTCCTCGATCGCTGCGATGATCCGCTGGTGGGCGCCGCAGCGGCAGAGGTTGTCTTCCATGCCCTTGACGATCGCCTCCCGCGACGCTTTGGGATGCGCGCGCAGGAAGGCGTAGGCGTTCATGATCATCCCCGGCGTGCAGTAGCCGCACTGGAAGCCGCCGTGGTCGATGAAAGCCTCCTGCAGCGGGTGGAGCTTGCCGTCTCGGGCGAGTCCCTCGATCGTGATCACCTCGGCGCCGTCCACCGAGGACACCGGCACGCTGCAGGAGCGCACCGCCTCGCCGTTGACCACCACCGTGCACGCCCCGCAGATCGACTCCCCGCACCCGTACTTGGTGCCGGTGAGCCCGAGATCGGTCCGCAGCACCCACAGCAGGGTCCGATCACCGTCGGTCTCCAGCGTCGTGGGCTTGCCGTTGAGTCGGAACCGGATGGTCTCTTGCATACTTCCTCCTTCCGGGTCCCACAGGGATCTCAAGTCACGATCCTATCGCTACTCGCGCGCCTCGTCACGCTCCCGGCCGCAGGTGCTCGAGCACCGCGGCGTCCACCCACCACAGATTGTTGCTGCCGTTGGCCGGCGTATGCAGCTGAGCCACCAGCTCACCGTAGGTCGAGGGCCTCGGGGTGCCGGCCGGGACCCGGCGGCTGGTGAAGAAAAGCAGCGCGCCATCTGGTGAGAGCGCCGGGCAGTAGTCCAGGGCGGGCGAGTTGAGGGGCTCGGGCAGCGCCCGTGCCGGGGTCCAGCCGTCGCCGGCGGCGAAGCTGATGTACAGGTCGCCGCCGCCGCTGTCACCGGCGCGGGCCGAGCCGAAGAGGATCCAACGTCCGTCCGGTGCGATAAGGGCGTTGAACTCGGGCCCGGGGCTGTTCACCTGCGGACCGAGGTTCTCGGGGGCGGCGAACCCGTCTCCGTCCGCCCGGGCGAGGTAGAGGTCCTCGCCGCCGAGGCTGTCGTCACGCTTGGCGGTGAACACCAGCTCCCCGCGGCGGGTGAGAGTCGGGTAGTACTCGTCGCCGGGGCCGTTGATCGAGGCCGGTAGGGGAACGGGCTGGCCCCAGTCGTCGCCCGTGCGCTGGGCCCGCCACAGGTTCCAGTCGCCCTCCTCGGTCTCGCCGGGCAGCGGACGCGGCGAGGCGAAGTAGAACCATCGGCCGTCCGCGGTGATGAACGGCTCGAGGGCGGGCCCGGTGCCCAGGAAGGCGGGGATCGCGGGCTGCGACCACGAGCCGTCGGCGAGCTGGCGTAGCCGCACGATCGTTCCCCCGCCGCCGTTGACCAGCGAGTAGTAGAGCTCGCGTCCGTCGGGAGTCCAGGCCGTGTCGCGCTGGTTGAGGTCGGTGTCGACGAGGCCGGGGGCGAAGAGCGCGGGCGCGGCGCCGGGCGCCTGCAGTCCGAGCCAGGCGCCGTGCGGCGCCACGGGGGTGGCCGGTGGTGGGTTGGCGGCAGGTGCGCAGGCGAGGACGGCGAAGGCGAGGATGGTGAGCCCGCAGAGCTCGCCACCGCGCGAAGCGATGCGCGGGAGGTGATGGTGGTGAAGAGCGGGGGCTCGAGACAGTCGTCGTGACATTGCGGCCTCCTTGGCGGCGTCGGTTGGACATGCGCTTGGAATGAGATACGGTCCAGGCGCAAAAGGTTCACCTTGGCTGGATCCCGTCCGCAGCAGCACGTCCGCGAATGGATGACGACCGGCGGGCGACCGGGTTTCTCGAGCCGGCAAGACTCCGCGAGACGGACGGTATACCCTGGTCACATGCTGATGGTGACAATCGTGGTCGTGGTGGCGCTGGGAATCGTCGCCCAGATCGTGGCCGAGCGATTCCAGCTTCCGGCGATCCTCCCGCTGCTCTTCCTCGGGATTTGCTGCGGACCGCACGGTCTCGCCTGGTTCAAGCCGGAGACGTTGGGCGGCATGCTCGAGGTCCTCATCCACCTCGGCGTGGCGGTGATCCTGTTCGAGGGCGGGCTCTCGATGAACCACCGCCGCCTGGCCGAGGTGGGCACATCCGTTCGCAACCTGGTCACCGCCGGCACGGTGGTGACCGGTGTCGGGGCGGCGGTCCTGGCCCACTGGTTGACCGGCCTGGACTGGGGTCCCGCTGCACTGTTCGGCGCGATCGTCACCGTCACCGGTCCGACGGTCATTGTCCCGTTGCTGCACCACATGGTGGCTCCGCGCGAGGTCAAGACGGTTCTCGTTTCGGAAGGGCTGATCATCGACCCGGTGGGGGCGGTTCTGGCCTACCTCGTGCTGCAGTGGATCGAGCGCGCGGGAGTCCCCGCCCAGAATCTGATCACCGAGGTTGCGATCCTCGTGCTGGCCGGAGTCGTGGTGGGGTTTGCCGCCGGTTCCGCGGCCCGTCTGGTGGTCCGCAAGCGCTGGCTCACCGGCGAGCTCCGGAACCTGACCGTGCTCGCCCTCCTGCTGCTCGCCTATCTCGGTGCGGAGTCGCAGGCGGCGCAGTCGGGCATCCTGGCCGCGGTCGTGATGGGATTGACGGTCTCGGCGTCGGAGCTGCCCGACCTGGGCTCGCTCAAGGCCTTCAAGGGGCAGCTTACAACTCTGCTGATCTCGGTGTTGTTCGTGCTTCTCGCGGGCCAGCTCGACGTGGCCGGGATTGCACGGCTCGGCTGGCACGGGGTGGCGGTCGCGGGCGGTCTGATCCTGCTCGTTCGTCCGGCCTCGGTGCTTGCCTCGGTGGGGAAGGCGCAGCTGGATTGGCGAGGGCGGACTGTCCTGGCCATGACTGCCCCGCGCGGAATCGTGGCTGCGGCCGTGGCTTCGCTGTCGGCGCGGCAGCTGGCGATGACGGGTACCGCTGGCGGCGAGACCCTCGAGGGCCTCGTCTACCTGACCATCGTACTAACGGGTGCGTGGGCCACCTGCACGGCGCTGCTGGCGCCCCGGATGCTGGGCTTCACCAAGGACCCCGCCCGCAGGCGGGTGGTGCTGCTCGCCGCCAACCCTCTTTCAGAGGCTCTTGTGCCGGTTCTCAGGCGCCTCGGTCGTGCGGTCACGGTTGTGGACGGCACCTGTTGGAGGCTGGACCGCTTCCGCAACCTGGCGGGCGTCGCGGTGGTGTGCGGCGATGCGCGGGAGGCGCTGACCTGGGACGAGGCCGGGGTCGAGCGGGATACCCAGGTCATGTGCGTCAGTACCAACGACGAGCTCAACCTGCTGGCCGCGGAAGAGGTGCGGGCGGAGTTCGGAGTCGAGCATCCCGTAGCCGCCCTACAGCATCCTCCCGACGACCTGGGGCGGCGTTCGCGCGCCTGGCTCGATCTGCTGGGCGGTGACGCCATGGATGTGCCCGTGTGGCTGCGGCGCCTGGAGTCGACCGAAGCGGAGATCATGGAGCTGGAGCTGGGCGGCGACGCGGCTCTAACCGCCGTCCGCGAGGTCGAGCGTGAGGCCGGAGAGATGTTGGTCAAGCTGTTTCTCTGGAAGGACGGCGAGCTGACCTTCGACGTTTCGCTGGACGGGCCGCCCGCCGGCACCCTGGTCGTTCTGGCGGCCGGCGCCCGTGCCGGCGAGCTCCTGTCCCCGCTCCGTGCCGGCGCCGCGGTTGCCGGCGCGCCGGGCTGACTTCCAGGTTCCCGGTCTCCCGCGAACCGCGGTCGGATGGCAGCTCCGGCGCCTCAATAGAAGTGGGTGTGACCGAAGGCTCCCTCCGGGTACATTGACAGCGATGGAGCTGGAATCGTTGGTCCACGACCTGTCGCCTCGCGTGATCGCCTACTGCCGCGGTCTCACCCGCGATGCGACGCTGGCGGAGGATGCCGCCCAGGACGCGCTGGTGGCGCTGGTACGGCGGTGGCATCGGCGAGGGGCGCCACGGTCGCCGGAGGCCTTCGTGTTCGCCGTGGCGCGTCGGCGGGCCCTTCGCGCAGTGGTGCGGAGACGCCTACTGGAGCCGTTCGGCGTTGACAATGGCCCGGCCACCGCTTCCGAGCCGCACCTGCGAGCGGAGCAGAGCAGTGAGGTCGAGCGGGTGCTTGGCGCCCTTCGTTGCCTGCCCCGGCGCGACCGCAGCGCACTGCTGATGATCGCGGTGGCCGAGCTGGACTACCGTGACGCCGCGTCCGCGCTCGGAGTGTCGCTGCCGGCCCTGAAGATGCGCGTCCATCGGGCAAGACGGCGCCTAGCGGCGGCGCTCGACGGAGGTGAGTGATGAACGAAGTACGGGTCGACACCGAGCTGCGCCGGACGCTGACACCCGCGCCCGCCGACGCTGCCCGGGTCGCGGAGAGGGCACTGCGGCAGGCCTCCAAAGCGTCGCCGCCGAAGGTTCTGGCGATCGCGGTCGGTTCCTTGGCGGCGGCGACTCTGCTCACCCTCGCGCTCCTGCGGCCACATTCCGGGCCACCGGCGCGAGCCACCGAGGTGTTCTCGGTGGGCGGTCTGGTCGTCGGGGTCCCAGCCACGGGAAGCACCTGGATCGTGGGCCCCGACGCCGGCACCGATGCCGATCAACCACGCACGATCGTCATGAGAGGAGAAGCACGATGAACAAGATCAGATCCTCGCTGGCCATCCTCGCACTCGGTGCGGCGCTGTCGGCCGCCGTCCCGGTGACGGCTGGCGAAGGGAGCCCGCCGATCCCTGCTCTTGACCGGCGCATCTCGCTCGAGCTGCGCGATGCCGTCCCCCAGAAGGTGTTCGAGACCTTCGGAAAGGTGTTGGCGACGCCCGCGGAGGGCTCCGCGGCAGGCCCGGCGGTACGAGTCCAGGTGGAGCCGGGTATCGACGGCAAGCTGACGATCTGCCTGCGTGACGTCACGGTGCGCACGACCCTCCGAGCCGTGTGCGAGAGCCTCGGGTGCTCGCTTTCCTGGCAGCCCGACGGCGACGGCTACGTGCTGGTGGTCAGCCCTGACACGAGCGCCGCCGCTCGCGAGGAGAGGGCGCACGAGAAGCCTGCGTCCCTCGACCAGCTGATCGACTTGAACCTCGAGGGGGCCAAACTGACCTCGGTGCTCCTTACGGTCGGGGGCGTCACAAACCGAAAGGTCTTGATCGATCAGGCGCTCGACGGCCGGATTGTGAGCCTCTCGGTCAAGAAGACTCCGGTCCGGGAGGTGCTGGATCGGCTGTGCCGACAGGCCGAGTGTGAGTGGCACGAGACGGCGCTCGGCGTGCTCGCGTTCACGCCGCGGTGACGGCGCAGCCTGGGCCCCTGCTACCGGTTCAGCCTGCCCAGCAGAGCCAGTCGGCGCTCGAGGCTGGCCGGCGGCCAGTACACTTCGCGGTCGTAGTACTCGGGGACCGCCGCGGTCCCCGGCGGCAGGACGACCCAGGGCTGCTTTGAGGACGTGAAGATATGGATGTCGGGCGGCAGCCGGTCGGGCTCGAGCAGGGTGCCCACGCGCACGAAGTGCATCGCGTCTCCCGCCCCTGCGTAGTTGCTCCACAGCGCTACCCGGCAGCTCGGACAGCGACTGATCCTCTGGCCCTTGCCGCTGGCGGACGGTGTCGGCACGATCACCACCTCACCTTGCAGCAGGACCACCCGGTCGGCCTCGATCATCGCGTTGATGGCGAACGCCGACCCGGTCTCACGCTGGCACCAGCGGCAGTGGCAGCAGTGAACGAACAGCGGCTCGCTGGCCAGTCGATACCGCACCGCTCCGCAGGTGCAGGCTCCTTCGTAGGTATGGGCCGAAGTGTCTTGCATGAGTCACGTCGCTTTCTTCCCAGGTCCGAGGGTGTCGACGGACCGGCAAGCGGCGACCCGCCTACTCGAGGGCCCCCGTTTCACCCTCTCGGAACCAGACCGCGCATCCCCCGCGACGGGGTCTCCTCCGTCCGGATGCTCGGCGGCGTGTGGGTGTCCGCCTCCGAGCACGATCGTAGCAGGTAGACGGCTGTTCGCCGCCCACCGAGGGCTGTTGGCCCCCGCAGAGCACGACGTCGTGGGGTGGGGGAGCCGGAGCTGGCAGGCTCGGTGCAACATCGCCGCAGCCGGGTGACAGGCGATCCCGGGGACGCCCGCCGGAGGTCGGGGCGAGTGTAGAATGGATGACGAGCGTCATTGGTCAATGTGGAGCGCGGAAGCGGACGGGTTGTCTGCGTGTTTTCTGGACGACGATCACATGGAGGCCGGACAGCTCGCGGAGCGCTGCGGCGGCGAGATATTGGACGAGCTCAGGGCGACCGAGCCGGGGCGACGTCTCGAGGTCGAGATCGCGCCGGGATTGGGCGCCGCTTCTCACGTCGTCCTGCCGGGAGGGGCCAGGACATGAGGGAGGCAGGCATCTTGCTGGTCGAGGACAACCCCGACAATGAGGCGTTCATCCTGCGGGTGCTCAGCCGCGGCGGAATCGTCAACCAGCCGCTGGCTGGGGCGTGAGATGGCGGCTCCACTCAAGGTCCTGATCGTCGAGGACCGCGAGGATGACGCGTTGCTGCTGGCGCGCGAGCTAGAGCGCGGCGGCCTCACCGTCGAGTGGCGGCGGGTGGAGACGGCGGCGGCACTGCGCGCGGCGCTCGACGAGGACCGATGGAGCATGATCCTGTCGGACTACAAGCTGCCCGGGTTCGGCGGTCGAGAGGCGCTGCAGATTCTCAACGACGCCGGCCTCAACCTCCCGTTCATTGTCGTCTCGGGCACCGTTGGCGAGGAGACCGCCCTCGAGATGATGCGCGCCGGCGCCTCTGACTACTTCCGAAAGGACCGCCTCCAGCTTCTCGTGCCGGCGGTGGAGCGCGAGCTCAAGGAGGCCGAGGTGCGTGCGGCCCGACGTGCCGCGGAGGAGCGCCTTCGCCTCCTCACTCACGCTCTCGAGGCCAGCGCCAACGCCGTGATGGTCACCGACCGCAACGGGGTGATCCTGTGGGTCAACCCGGCGTTCACCTTTCTCACGGGGTTCGGTGCCGAGGAGGTTGTCGCACAGAGTCCGCGGATCCTGAAGTCCGACGAGCACTCCGAGAGCTTCTACGCCGAGATGTGGGGCACCATTCTGACTGGGCGGGTGTGGCACGGCGAGGTCGTCAACAGGCGCAAGGACGGCAAGTTGTACACCGAGGAGATGACGATCACGCCGGTGAGAGACGATGCCGGCGAGGTCACCCACTTCATCGCCGTCAAGCAGGACGTCTCCGAGCGCAGGCAGATGGAGTAGGCCCTCCGCGAATCGGAGGAGCGGTTCCGCAGCCTCTACGAGAATGCGACCCTCGGCATGTATCGCACGACGCCGGAGGGACGAATACTGCTGGCCAATCCGGCGTTGGTCGAGATGCTCGGCTTCGACTCCTTTGAAGAGTTGGCCGTTCGCAAACTGGAGAGGGACGAAACCTACGTCGACCGGTCGCGTGCCGAGTTCAAGAGGATGGTGGAAGAGCAGGGTGAGATCCGGGGTCTCGAATCGGCATGGCGCCGGCGCGACGGCACTGTCGTCCACGTGCGAGAGAGCGCCAGGGTCATGCGCGGCGAGGCGGGGAAGGTTCTGTACTACGAAGGTACGGTCGAGGACATTACCGAGCGTCGGACGGCGGAGGCGGCTCTTCGCGAGTCCGAGGCGCGGTTCCGCGATCTCGTGGAGCACAGCCACGAGCTGATGACCACCATGACCCTGGACGGGACGATCCTGACCGTGAACCGGGCGGCGCAGCAGGCGCTCGGCCTTCCCAGGGAGCGCTTGGTGGGCGCCAACATACGGGACTTTCTCGTGCCCCGCTACCGGGATGCGTACCAGGAGTACGTGGCGACGATCCGTGAACGTGGGGAAGCGGCCGGCCTCCTGAGGGTCATGACGGCACGGGGAGAGGAGCGTCTCTGGGAGTACCGGAACACCGTCCGGACCGAGAGCGTCGCCGAGCCGATCGTGCGCGGTCTTGCAAGAGACGTCAGCGAAGAATGGCGGGCCCGCAGGAGGCTCGAGGAGTCGGAGGAGCGCTACCGCGACCTGGTGGAGAAGGCGGGCGTCGCGATCGTGGTCGACGACGTGGAGGGTCGGCTCAAGTACTCCAACCGCCGGTTCGCCGAGCTGTTGGGGTACACCGAGGCTGAGATACGGAATATAGCGATCGAGCGGCTGGTCCACCCGGACGATTGCGAGCGCGTGATGTCGACGCACCGGGCGCACGTCTCGGGGCGAGATGCCCCCTGGAGCTACCGGTTCCGGGGCGTCCACCGGGACGGGCGGACGCTGCACCTCGCCGTCGACGTCACGCCGCTCATTCGGGGCGACAGGCTGGCCGGGACGCGTTCCTACATCCGCGACGAGACCGAGGAGCGGCTCCTCCAGGAGCAGCTCCTGCAGGCGCAGAAGATGGAGACCGTGGGGCGGCTGGCGGGCGGTGTAGCGCACGACTTCAACAACGTCCTGCAGGTGATTCTGGCCCACGCCGGCGTGGCGCTCACCGACCTGGAAAAGGGCATCGCGACAGAGGACCATCTGCGTGAGATTCGCGCCGCAGCCGAGCGGGCCGCTGGCCTGACGCGCCAGCTCCTCGCCTTTAGCCGGCGCCAGGAAATCAAGCCCGAGATCCTCGATCTCAACGAGCTGGCAAACGGAATGCGCAAGATGCTCCGCCGGGTGATCAGCGAGGACATCGAGATCGTGGTCCGGCCGGAACCGGGGCTGTTGCTGCTGGAAGGTGACCGGGGCGGGCTCGAGCAGGTGCTCCTGAACCTGGCGGTCAACGCCCGCGACGCCATGCCAGGAGGGGGGCTGCTCACCATTTCCACCGGCGCCACGGCGGGCGGAGACGATGACGGCGGCGGGCAGGTGTGGCTGGCCGTTGCCGATACCGGATGCGGGATGGACGAGGCGACGCGGGATAAGATCTTCGAGCCGTTCTTCACGACCAAGGACCGCGAGCGGGGCACCGGCCTCGGCCTGGCAACGGTGTACGGGATCGTTCGGCGCCACGGCGGGACGATCCGGGTGGAGAGCGAGCCGGGTCGGGGTTCGACGTTCACGATCGTATTCCCTGCCGCCGCCGGCCCGGTGCCTGCCGCACAGCAGGCGGCGCCCGAGGAAGCGCGGGGCGGCGCCGAGACGGTGCTCGTTGCCGAGGACGACCCGGCGGTGCGCGAGGTGCTGGTGGGCGCCCTGGAGGGCGCCGGCTACACGGTTCTGGTGGCCGAGGACGGTGTCGGGGCCGTGGAGCTCTTCACGGCGCGCTCTGGGGAGATCGAGATGGCGCTTCTGGATGCGATCATGCCGCACATGGATGGAATCCAGGCGCTGGCGGTAATGCGCGCGATCCGTCCCGATCTGCCGGCGCTCTTCTCCACAGGCTACAGCGGGACCGCGCTGGGACTGAGCCGTCCACTCCCCGAGGACGCGGACGTCATCGTCAAGCCGTACACCATCGGCCAGCTGCTCTCGAGCGTCCGCCGGGTCCTCGACAACGGGAGCTCGTAGCGCTTCGCCGTTTCCCCACTGCGCCGGGGCCGACCAGTCGCCGTTGCCGGCGAGGATGAAGGGCGCACGGGAGAAGGCCTGCACCGTCAGCCGGTAGACGTCCGGATGCGTCGCTGACGCCCCGCACTATGCCCTCGAGGTTGCTCGGAATGAGCTTGCGGCGCCGGTTGCGGACCTGTCCGTCAGGCCCGATCGTGAAGCATCCTGCAGCGGGTCAGCCGGTCGTCGGGGTCGTCGATGCGGAAGAGGGTATGAACCCCGTGCTACGCTCGCGGCGTGAGAAGAGGACTCGCTATCGGCGTGGAAGGGACTCCGGTAGGGGCAACGACAGGCCTTGTGCTGTCGGTGCTACTCCTGGTCCCCTGTCTTGCCGGCGCCTGGGAGAGCCACTGTCTGATGACCGACCGTGCGCTGAAGACACCGGCCGAGAAGGCCCTTGTGGGACAGACGGTCGAGGTCGAGGGCCTCGAAGACTTTCTGAAGGCCGAGGGACCCGGCCTGGCCCGCGAGATCGCGGGCTACTACGGCTGGCTCGATGTCCACGGGGTGCCGGGCCGGCACGTGCGCCGCCGCTATGATCCGGCGACGCCGACTCGTACTGCGTTCCTGGCCGCCCTGCGCTTGAACCCCACGACTGCGGTGCCCTACGTCCTGCGCCTCCTGCCGCCCGACCCTCGGCCGAAAGACGTCGTTCCCCTGCACGACGTCTCGGCGTACCTGAAGCCGCACCCGCCCCTGCTGCAGGACTTCAACGCGACGCCGCCCGGCTCGAAGCTGACCGTCGCCGAGGTCCTGCGAACCTACTCCGACGAGCCGGACTGGGGCATGGACCGCGACCTGTGGAACCACCCCGAGTACGGCTACGGCGCCGAGCCCTACGGCAAGCCGACCGGCGTCTCCAGCCAGGCCGCATTCCACATGAAGTTCGCCCATGAGCCGTGGCTCGTCCGCACGTTCGTCCCCCGGCTGGCCGACGGCATGCCGATCGAGCGCATCGAGCTGTTCACCCGCCTGGCCCGCTTCGCCTTCCGGACGGGGCACGCCTACTGGGGCTGGCGGTTTGGGGCCTGGGCCCTCCACTATGTCCAAGACCTGGCACAGCCCTACCACGCGCGGGCGTTCCCCGGTGCGGGCGCCGGCTACTACCTGCGCTACATCCTCTCCTTCCACAAAGCCGAGATGAAGGCGCGCGCCACGCAGCTGGTCGAGAACCGGCACTTCCTGTACGAGGACTTTGCCGCCTACGCCCTGCAGCGGTCCTATTGCGTGGACGCGAAGCCGTACGCCGATCTCGCCCGCTGTCTGTCGAGCGGTCCCTCCGGGCCTCCCGGCGGCAACCCCGCCGCGATCGCGGACGCCGTGATGGCCTCGGCGGCCGCCCATGGCCCGGCCCTTGCCGCCGCCATCGTCGATGCCTTCGGCCCCCACCTCACCGAGGACCCGGCGTACGACGTCGAGACCGCGCCCGACTACCGCATGAACGAGGTCATGCAGGCCGTGCCGCCCGCCAAGGCGCGGGCTCTCCTCGCCGAGACGTGCAGGGATTTCCGGACCGCCGGCGAGGCAACTCGCGCCATGATCGTGCTCCTTACCGCGCCGGCCCCGGCGCCGCCGAACAACTCTGCGCCGGCAAAGGCGCGCGCTGTTCCGACCAGCCGCCGGCGCGCGGATGTCGGAACCTCTTGAACCGCCCCAATGGTAGGCCCTTGACCCGGTTCCTGCCTATCCCTCTGAGTCAGGTTGTCCCCGTCGAGGGATGGCACCGGTGGGACGACGATTGAACCGCCACGGCGCGAAGAACGCAGAGACGAGAAAAGGGACTCCTTCTCAGCGAACTTGGCGCACTTGGCGCCCTCACGGTTCAGAATCAAGCCTCAACGGTCGCAGTAGGTTGCGAGTAAGTGATCCGGGCCAGTGTTAGCATGTGGTGTCAGGTGGCGGCGAGGTGTACCAGAGAGAGACAAGGAGGTCCTCATCATGCGACGCCAACTCTCGAGCTCATCGAAGGTCTCCCCGGGTTCCCGTCGGAGGCTCGGTCGGATCCTCCGCGTCCTTGCAGTGGCCCTCGTTCTGAGCGCCGCCACGGCGGCGCCGGCCTCGGCCGTCCAGATCGACTCTGACGAGGTCGTGGTGCCGGTTATCGTCCACATCAAGGGCTACAACGACACCGAGTGGTGGACCGATGTCTGGGTCACCAATCCCTTCGGCGACACGTCCGACCTGAAGCTGACCTACTACCCGTCGGATGGGGGCAAGCTGACGAAGACCATGAGCCTCGAGTCCTACGCCTCGCTCTACTTCCCGGACATCGTGTTCCAGACCTTCGGCCTCGACAGCTCCAAGGGGATGCTCATCGTGTCGACGCCATCGGCCAGCGTGGAGGTGCGGGCCCGTGTCTACAACACCGGCAACCCTGTAGGGGAGTTCGGACAGGCGTTTCCCGGTCTCCCCCTGGATCGGCTGACCAACGAGAGCTTCATTTCCGGCGTCTCGACCGCCGCGGGGACACGGCTGTCCGTCGGCGTGGCGAACACCACCGATTTCCTCCTGCACGTCCACATCAAGGTGAAGGACGATACCGGCGCGCAGCTGTCCGGGGTCACGGTGACGGTGGGTCCCCACGAGCTGGTTCAGCTTGATAGGGTCGCCGATCTCTGGAACCTGCCACCGCGGGACAGTGTGACCATCGAGCTCGGCACCGTCGCGACCGACCCCTCCGCGGTCTTCTTCGGCTATGCATCGGTGGTCCGGGACGACACGGGGGACGCCACCTTCCTCTTCGGAACGACGCCGGCTCCCGGTCCCGAATAGCCCGGATCTTCCCCATTCCTCGGGACCGGTCCGCGGGTCTTGAGCCAGCAAGGCACCAGGAACACTCAGAGGAAGTCACAGATGGGGGCACCTCCCTTATGCCTCGAAGAAGTCGGTGAGCCCGGGATGCAATACGTGACCTCAGCGTCGCATTGAAGAGATACGGCACACCGCTTTCGATGTACCACGACAACACAAGGAGGTCTTCATCATGTGGCGAAGAGCGCTCGTGAAGTCGACGATGTTCTCGTGGTCGAGCCGAAGGCTTGACCGGTATCTGGGACCGGTCATGGCGGCGGTCGTGCTTGGCGCCCTCACCGCGACACCTGCCTCGGCCTTCGAGATCGACTCCACTCAGGTCGTGGTCCCCGTCATCGTTCACACCCAGGGTTACAACAGCACCGTGTGGCGCAGCGATGTCTGGGTCACAAACACGGGTGGTGACGCTGGGGACCTGACGCTGACCTACTACCCGGCGGCGGGAGGCGAGCTGACGCAGACCATGAGCATCGGTGCCGATAACGCCGACTATTTCTACGCCTACGCGTCGGTGGTCCGGGACGACACGGGGGATGCGACCTTCCTCTTCGGGCCGAGCCCCAACACCGGGATCGAATAGGGCGTCCCGAACCTCGGCCGGGAGCACGGGTCACTGTCGGACTGGTCCCGCCCCCGCTCAGCCGAGCGGGGGCGCGGTCGCTGCGTTTCGGGTGGTCGTCCAGTGCAGCGACCACCGAATCGTGCCCTCCTTCGCCTCGAGCACCTCGTCCGGCGGCGCCAGGGGCCGTGCGGTTCGGCGGTCCTCGTCGAGCTCGAACCCATCGGCAGAGACGAACTCGCCCTCGGGCAGCACGAGACGGGCGCTCTCGATGCCGTCGAGCAGCTCGATCAGCGGGTTGTCGCCGCTGTCCATCCCCTCCGCGGCGGCGAGGTCGAGCTCGAGGGTGAAGCCGGCGCCGTCCGTGCTCCTTTCGACGTTGAGTCGGGCCGGCAGCTGGAGGTCGTCCACCAGGCGCCGGGCGAGCTGGTCGAAGGAGTCGAAGCGGGCCTCGGTCCAGACCACGAACGGACGCTCGGAGCGCAGCACCCGGGTCACGGGATCGCTGCCGAGCCAGGCGAGCCCGCGGGCAACCCCGTGCTGGCCCGCCTGGGCCGCCGCCAGCCACTCACACTCCTCTTTCCGCCGGTCCGCCGCCGCCTCGGCTTCCGAGTGGACGTCCTCCTCGAGCACGGTCCACACCACCGAGCCGTCGGGCTCGAGGTAGAGCGTGTGGCGGGTGGTCTTGAGGACGCACGCCGTCAGGCCCAGCGCCAGACCGGCTACGATCAGCAGCTTCAGCCCGCGTCCCTCAACGCCGAGTGCAGCGAGGCGTGCGAGATGGTGAGACGGCTGGGTCAGGGTCTTCATGGGGTCCTCCCCGTGTCATGCGTGGGATTCCGGACGCACCTTAGATGCGGCCACTGGGCTGCTGTCGAGACGGCTTGCCAACGGACAAGCCGCCAAGGACGCCAAGAAGATCATGCCTTCTCGACTTTGCGTGCTTCGCGGCTTTGCGGTCCAGACGCCCGCTCGCTGCCACCGCGTGGCTGTGACAGGAGAGAGCTAGGTCTTGGCCGGCGCCTCGACCCAGAACCAGCCGCGCAGATCGCCCTCCTTGAAGCCGGTCGCGGCATCCTCGGGGTAGCTCTCCTCGATCGTGGAAAGAACTTCCGGGGCGATCTGCTCCTTGGGGCCGTGGCACACCCCGCACTCGGCCTTGAGCCGGATCGGCAGCAGGCCGCCGAGCCGGCCGTCGGGGGCAACCAGCCAGGTCGGCTCCGCGACCTGGTCCTTGACCAGCCGCGCAGCCCACTCCGGCGGTGCGTTCGCCGGGTTGCGGAGCCGGAACGAGGTACGCCCGAGCAGCAGGCCGTACTCGTTCGAGACGGCTGCCGCGATCTCGGGAGCGCGAGTCCGACACACCTCGATCGCCCCGGCCGGACCACCTTTGTCGAGGGCTGCCGTGAGCTCGCCCATGAGCCGACCGGCCAGCGCCTTGACCGCCTCCGTGCACCTCTGCTGCTGGTCCTTCTGATCCGCGGTCATGTCCGCGACCGCCACCGGCGTCCACACCACATGCGATGCGACCTCCGCAGCGGCGGGTTGGGGAGCCGGCTTGACCTCGGCCTGGCGCGAGCACGCTACTGCAAGGGTCGCGACCACCAGCACGACACCACTCACTCGCCACGTCATGGCCTCCTCCTTTTCCTCCATGGTACCTCATGGAAGCGCGCGCATCGCTACCGTGTTCGCCGGCGAGTGATGATCCGGGTGCTCGGTGTATCACACCGCCCGGGTTGAAGCGGTTGGTCTGCGGATCGCAGTGCACGGCGAAGACCGAGTCCGCATCGTGCGAATCCGGTGCCCGGGGGACGAGGCCCCGAATCGGTGCTGCCGCTCTTGGCGCTCCGATCTCCGCCATCGCACTCCAAAGCCGCCACCCATGTCAGACGCATTCCGATGGGTGGTACCCGTGACGGCGCTGCCGCGCCAGACCTCGCTACCGTGCTGCCGCCGCTCCGGCTGGGGGCCTCAGATGGGCGAACTCGTCGCCCGGCTGCCATTGCGGGGTGGTGTCTGCATCGGCAACCGCGAGCCCGACCATGAAACCGAGACGCGCATCCTGGACCAGGCCGTCCCAGTTCCAGTCCGGGGTGACCTCGTCGCTCGGTTGGTGGTAGTGCTGGGCCAGCCACGCGTCCTGCACCTGGTGCCCCCACTCCGGCGGCCGGCCGATGTAGTCGGTGCCCGAGGAGAAGTAGAGCGCGGGAATGCCGATGTTGACCATCGAGAGCTGGTCGGAACGGTAGAACATGCCGCGATCCGGGTGCGCCTCGTCGGTCACGGTGCGTCCCTGAAGGGCCGCCGCGGCATCCAGCACGGCATCCAGGGTCGACTTGCCTCTCCCGACCTGGGCGACGTCTCTGGTCCGCCCGAAGATGTTGCCGGCGTCGAAGTTGATGTCGGCCACGATCGAGTCCACCGGAACTGGCGGGTGGGCCGCGAAGTAGGCCGAGCCCAGGAGTCCCGACTCCTCGCCGGTGACGAACAAGAACATCACCGAGCGGCGCGGCGGCGTTTTCATGTGCGTGAAGGCGCGGGCGATCGCCATCACCATCCCGACCCCCGAGGCGTTGTCGCGGGCGCCGTTGTAGATCCGGTCGCCGGTGTCGTCGGGTTTGCCGACGCCGAGGTGGTCCTCGTGAGCCGAGAACACCACGACCTGGGACGCGAGCGCGGGATCGCTGCCGGGCAACAGCCCGATCACGTTGCCCGTGTCGACGTGGCTGACCTCATTTCTCAGGTGGATGGAGGTCGTGATGCCGAGCGGCACCGGCTTGAAGTTGCGCGAGTGCGCCTTCGTCGTGAGCTCGTCGAGGTCGAGGCCGGCGGCGGCCAGGAGACGGCGGGTGGCGGCCTCGGTGGTCCACGCCTTGATCTGGATGGTCGGCTCGCCGGCGGCGGGAAGCTCGTACTGCGTTCCGGTCCAGGAGGTCTGGACAACCTGCCAGCGGTAGCCGGCCGACGGCGTGGTGTGGATGATGATCGCCCCGGCGGCGCCCTGGCGCGCCGCCTCCTCGTACTTGTAGGTCCAGCGGCCGTAGTAGAGGCGGCGCTTGCCCGCGAACAGCGAGGCTTCCCAGTCCGGGTCGTTATTCAGCATCACCAGCACCTTGCCCTTGAGGTCGGCACCCTTGTAGTCGTCCCAGCCATACTCCGGGGCGACGATCCCGTAGCCGACGAAGACGAGCTCGGCGCCGTCGATGTCGGCGGTGGGCGTCTGCACGCCAGTAGCGGCGATGAAGTCCTTCCAAAAGTCGAGCGTGACAGCGCCCTCGCGGGCGGCGAAGGTCCAGGTCGGTGGGGCCTCCGTCTTGAGCCCGACGAACCCGAAGTGCTGCTGCCAGCTTCCACCGGGAGCTCCGGGCTTGAGCCCGAGCAGCTCGAGGCTGCTCGCGAGGTACGCGCGGGCGATCACCTCGCCGGGCGTGCCGGGCGCACGCCCCTCGAGCAGGTCGTTGGCGAGGAACCGGGTCGGTCCCTCGATGGCGGAGTCAGTGACCCCCTCTGCGAGCTGCTTGGCGTGGGGTGGGATCACGGCAGGGGTCGCGGCGGCGGCTGCTGCCAGGACGAGCGACGTGAGGAGCATGGTCAGTCCCTCCATTCTCCGGCGGGGTAGCCGGATGTTCTTTCATGATGCCATGAACCTGGTCAGTCAATGTGTCTCGTTGCCGGGCTCAGACCGGCCACGATCGTGGTCAGGATCATCAGCACGCCGGCGCCCACGAACATCGCGGTGACGTGCCGGTCGGCGACCAGCCCGGCCAGCATCAACGAGATCGGCATCAGCCCGAAGGCCGCAAACATGACGACGCTCATCACGCGGCCCATTAGAGCGTGGTCCACATGCCCCTGGATCCAGGCCATGATGGACACGTTGGCTATCCCGGCGCAGACGCCGATAATCACCATGTCGGTCGCCAGCAGTGGAAAAGGACGGATCAACGGCATGGCGGCGATGCCGAAGCTCTCGGCACAGACGAAGCCGACGAACATGTGGCCGCGGCGCCACCTGGGCTTCAGAGCGCCCGCCAGCGCCATTCCCGCCAGCGCTCCTCCGCCGAAGCATGACATCATGGTGCCGAAGGCGGCCGACGATCCGAAGCGGAACTTCGCCAGCACCGGCATCCCGACCATCATCGGGCCCATTGCCCACAGGTTGAGCCCGGCCGCAGGTTGCGGAAGTGCGGGATGCGCAGCGGGCTTCCCGCCGGCTTCACCCCGGGCTGCAGGGGTTCCACCGCGCCCAACTCCGGTGTTGTTGCTTCCGCCATGGTCGCTCCACTCTACTTCACTGCCGCCTCACCACGGCCGTCTTCATCGACCTGAGGAGGGACAACTGAACGCTGGCAGCGGATACGTGAGTTTCCGGGTAGTTCTGTGGATCACTCAGGCTCGTAGGAGAAGCGGAATGGAACGGCATCCTTGCCGAAGTTGACCTCGACGATCGTCCTGTAATGCTTGGTGATCAGGACGTTGGTGGACATCTGCTTGGTCCCCCATGAGACGACCATGTTGTGCACTCCGGCGGGGAGGTAGGAGCGGTTGAAGATAGGGCTCATCTTCGTCTCAACCATGCCCAGGATCCGGATCGTGCACACCTGCGGCGTCGAGATGACGCGCAGCGAGCCCACACCCTCGTACGAAACGTCCACTTTGCCGGTCAGGAGGTTGCCCTGGACGGTGAGATCGGCCCCCGGCTCCATGTCGATGACGGTGGAGATCGCCTCGTACCCAGATCCGCTGAAGGAGATCGTGTGCTTGCCCCGGGGGAGCGGTCCGATCATGAGGTACGTGTGTCTCTTGTCCCGAGGCTTGCCATCGATCTCGACGGTGCAGTTCTGCGGGGCCGAGGTGACAACGAGCTTTCCGACCAGGTCACCGATCTGGGCGGTGGGTATCGTTTCCGGAACGGGAGCTCCTTCAAGGACCGGGGTGAACTTCCCTACCTTAACCTGGATCGGGAGCTCGGAGACCTCGACCTGAAAGCCCTGGGGGAAGCAGCCGGGCTTCTCGACCCGGACCGTGTGCTTGCCCTCCGGCACGTTCATCAGGTGGAGCCCGTCTTCGCTCGTCTTGGAGGTGCCCGCGAGGCTGTTGTCGAGGAACACGCGAAGCCCCGGCTCACACGTGACCTGGATGTCGCCGGCCATCGAAATGGCAGGGAGGGTCAAGGCGAGAAGCAGGCAAACCAAGCGTGCATGTCTCATGCTTCCTCCAGAGCGGCTTCCTGGTCTGTCTACTGGAGCCCTCTGCTCATGTCAAGTGACCCCGGTGCTCGAGATCACCGCCATCGCGCGCCTCGCGAACAGGGACAGCGAGCGCAGCATTGCGGCTTCGATCTTGAATCCGGTGGGCTGGTCGGCGGACCGCGTCGACCTACCAGTCGGCGAGCTCGGTCTGCGACGGGCCGAGGTCGAAGAGGACGGCGTTCTCGCCGTGCTTGGAGATCAGGGCCGCGATGTGGGCGACTACGGCTGCTTTGCGCTTGATCAGGGCATCGAGCTCAGCCCGGCCCAGCAACGGTTTCAGGGCGGTGCGGATCTCCTCGTCCGTGATCTCGTTGAGCCGATTCCATAGGCGCCGCTCGCAGCGCGTCACGGTCTGCAGGGTGAGCGGCCTCGAGAGGTCCACGAAGCAGCGGGAGCAGTCGATGAACCAGAGGTTCCAGAAGCGGTCGATGAGCGCGTTGCCGATGTTGGTGCTGTCGGTGTTGCCGGCGATGTTGTCGAAGATGTACATGATCTGCCGCTGGTTCAAAAGGCGAGCCGGATCGGGTGGCTGGAGGTGGCGGTCGCGACGGTCCTTCTCCGTGATCGTGTCCTCGAGCCAGAGCTCGACTGTCCCTTCCCGCTTGCCGATGGTACGCGGTACGGCGGGGGGGAACCGGCCCAGTCCGAGCAGGCGGTCGAGCCGGTACGCGGCGCAGTCGTGCAGATGGTAGTCGCGGATTGACGGGAGCACGGTCGTTCGTCCGAGCACCTTCAACGAAACGTACGAGTGTCTCTCGTCGATGTACTTGAACGCGGCGTGGGCGCGCGCGCCGTTCCTCGTGAGCACAACCTTGAGGGGCTTGGAGACGCCGACCGGGATGTTCTCCTGCGACATAACCTCGGCCGTCGCGAGGAATCGCTCGATTGCGGAATCGTCTTGGAAAGGCAGTGGAGCTCCGTTGACGTCGAGCCACTGGTAGCGGGG
>Ga0315536_1000249_pt1 | contig 27147 bp, 14 predicted proteins | sample SalMarSW160230MG_FD_203093 | JGI IMG/M metagenome (GOLD analysis project Ga0315536, IMG submission 203093) | Salt marsh sediment microbial communities from the Plum Island Ecosystem LTER, Massachusetts, United States - Salt Marsh Sediment SW1602-30 ...
GGCGAACCGCTGCCGGATTCCAAGGAACGGGTTGGCCGCCGGATCGCAGAGTGGACAGCCCGCCAGGAAATCATCCCGCCACCTACTCTCCCGCCTTCGAGCAAGTTCATAGGCATCAGCGTTGACGCCTTCCTTGCGGCATCGGAAGGGGGCCAACGAGAACACACCCTGAAAGGCATCGGGACCAGCGCCGGGATGGTCACAGCGACCGCGAGGGTTCTGCGCGGGCCGGAGGATTTCGGCCAAATGCAACCCGGCGAGATCCTGGTCGCCCCGATCACCACCCCCGCCTGGACGCCGCTCTTCGCCATCGCGTCGGCCGTGGTGACGGACATCGGCGGCCCGCTCAGCCACAGTTCAATCGTCGCGCGCGAGTATGGAATTCCCGCTGTCCTGGGAACCGGCGTGGCGACCAAGCGGATCCACAGCGGGCAGACCGTTACGGTTGACGGAGGTAAAGGTATCGTAACGCTCGGTAGCGGCGGTTAGCCGCGGCCATTTTTACATGCGGCCGCGACCGCCGATCGCGGTCACGGGACCAACCCATGTTCACCGGTTTGAATAGAAACGTTGCAGTACTCTCCCTAACGTTGATCGTCGTCTCCCTGGGATTCGGGATGGTCATCCCGGTTTTTCCCTTTCTTATTTCCGGCATGGGCGGCGGCGGCACCGAACTCGGGCTGCTGGTGGCGGTAGCCGCCTTTACCGAGTTGGTATTCGGTCCGATGTGGGGAAGCATCTCCGATCGGGTCGGGCGCAAGCCGGTGCTTGCGCTGGGGATGTTCGGGTATGCGGTTTCACTGATCCTGTTCGGCATAGCTTCCGAGCTGTGGATGTTGATTCTTTTCCGCGCGCTTTCGGGCATCCTGACCGCGGCGGCCGCCGCAAGCGCGATGGCGTACATCGGAGACAGCATCCCGCAGAAGGAACGCGGCGGCGGGATGGGCATCCTGGGGGCTGCGGGCGGATTGGGGTTGATCCTCGGACCGGGATTCGGCGGCGGACTGGCAGCGGTTTCGCTTGCCACGCCGTTTTTTGCCGGCGCGGCAATTGCCTTCGCCACCATCCCGCTGGTGGTATTTCTGCTGCCGGAATCGCTGCCCGCCGGCGGGTCTCAACAGGCTCGCGGCCGTTCCCCGTTCCGCATCCGGGCGTTCCTATCCAGCATGCTGCGGAGTCCGATCGGCATCCTTCTATTCCTGGCTTTCCTGGCCAGCTTTGGATTGGCGAATTTCGAGGCGGTCTTCGGTTTATATGCGCTGGAAAAATTCCAATTCGGGCCGGCGGAGGTGGGTACCATCCTCACCGTGGTCGGTTTGGTGTCCACGCTGGGCAAGATCTTCACCGGCGCGCTGACCCTCCGATGGGGGGATTCCGTGGTGATAAAAACCTCGCTGTTCGCCGGATCGATTGGGTTTCTGGTTCTTTTGGCCGCCAACTCCTACACGACAATCCTGCTGGCGACCGGCTTCTTTGTCCTCTCTAAAACTTTTCTGCGGCCTTCGGTACTGTCGCTTACCTCCCGGCGTACAACGTTTGGACAGGGGATGACGATGGGCTTTAGCAACTCCGCGATGAGCCTCGGACGAATCGTCGGCCCGCTGTGGGCAGGGTATGTCTTCGATCGCAATTTTACTTATCCCTATTTCTCGGGCGCCGTAATCCTCTTCCTTGGATTCCTGGTGAGCCTGGCGCTGCAGGTTCCCGTCCCCCCACCATCCCCCAAAGACGCCGAAAAGTGACGCGCCTCTCCAAATATCGCGGGTCGCGTCACTACGGCGCTTATTGAGCGGCCGGCGCAAATGACGTACACTAATTCGTATGAACACTTCCTGCGGTCTCGGCGAGGATCGGTATGAACCTGCTTGACGTCCGGACAGTCATGATCGGGTATATCCTCACCAACGGCATTTGCGTCGTCGTGATGTACATTCTCTGGCGCCGGAGCCGCGAACGGTTTTCCGGAACCGGCCTTTGGCTGGCGGACTACGTTATGCAATTTTCGGCCGTCCTGCTGGTCACTCTGCGCGACGTTATTCCGGAAGCCATTTCCGTGATTGTCGGCAACGGCCTGGTAATCGCCGGTACCATCCTGCTTTTTATCGGCCTCGAACGATACACTGCCAAGCGCGGTCCGCAGCTGCAAAATGCGTTCCTCTTGGCGCTCTTCCTTCCCCTCCATGCATATTTTTTCTTCGCCCTTCCCAGCCTGCCCGCCCGCAATATTAATTTCAGCATCGGCCTGCTGGCGGTGTGCAGCCAGGCCGCCTGGCTAATGCTTCGGAGAACCGCACCGGCATGGCGTCCCGCGACCCGGGGCGTTGGCTTGATCTTTTCCGGATATGTCCTGGTCAGCCTTTTCCGGATAGCCGTGGATGCCACATTGCCGTCCGGGAGTGATTTTTTTCATTCCAATATCTTCGATACGTTGGTTCTTCTGACGTATCAGATGCTCTTCGTCGCACTCACCTTCAGCCTTTTCCTGATGGTCAACCGCAGGCTGTTGTCAAGCCTGGAACGCGACATCGCCATGCAACGGGAGATGGAGGAGGCTTTACGCATCAGCGAGGAAAAATTCGGCAAAGCCTTCCATTCCAGTCCGGACGCCATTTTGATCTCCCGCCTCCGCGACGGGCGGCTGCTGGAGATCAACGAAGGATTCTCCCGGCTGACGGGCTACTCGCGGGAGGAAGCCCTTGCCGGTTCGTCAATCCAGCTTTCGCTGTGGGCGGATCCGCGGGACCGGCAACAGGTGGTTTCCGCGCTGCTCGCGGATCGCCGCGTCCAAAACCGGGAATATGATTTCCGGACAAAAACCGGAGAACTTCTACACTGCTGGTATTCGGGCGAACTCATCGATTTGTCGGGGGAACCGCACATCGTCTCCATTGTCCGGGATATCACCGAACGGAAGAAATCGGAAGAGATCCTCCACCTCCGGCTGACCCTCTGGGAATACGCCACGAGTCATACGGTGGAGGAATTAATGCAAAAGGCGCTCGATGAGATCGAGGTGATCACCGACAGCCCGATAAGCTTCTATCACTTCGTCATGGAGGATCAGCAAAGCCTCTCGCTGCAGGCCTGGTCCACCCGGACCCGGCGCGAGTTCTGCCGCGCGGAAACCCAGGGGATGCATTACGACCTGGACCGGGCGGGCGTATGGGCCGACTGCATCCGTGAACTGAAGCCGGTCGTCCACAATGATTATGCCTCCGTGGTTGACCGCAAGGGCATACCGGATGGCCATGGCCGGGTCGTGCGCGAACTGGTTGTTCCCACTTTCCATGGTGGACGTGTCGTGGCCGTCCTGGGGATCGGGAATAAATCCTCGCCCTACGACAAGGACGACATCGCCCTGCTCTCCTCCATTGCCGACATCATCTGGACGATTATCGACCATAAACGTACGGATGAAAAGATCCATGACCTGCAGGAACAGCTGCGGGAACTGGCCATCCACGATTCGTTGACCGGGTTAAACAACCGCCATTACCTGAAGGAGACCCTTAAGCGCGAGCTGGCGCGGGCGGTGCGTGAAAAATACCCCGTCAGCTTTATCATGATCGACATCGACCATTTCAAGCGGGTCAACGACACCTACGGCCACGAAGCCGGTGACGCCGTGTTAAAGGATCTGGCGACGCAACTTATGAATAACAGCCGCGGCAGCGACATCCTTTACCGATACGGCGGGGAGGAATTTCTCGCCATTCTTCCAAAAGTTAAAGCCGACCTCGCGTTTCAGATTGCCGAAAAGTGGAGGAAGGGATTCCTGGAATCCCCCGTCCTGCGCGAATTCGCCGCCGCCAAAACGACGATCTCATGCGGCATCGCCGCTTTTCCCAAAGACGCGACAGCGGTGGCGAATCTCATCGCATGCGCCGACCAGGCGCTATATCAGGCCAAGGCGGCGGGACGCAATCAATCGGTACTCTGGGAGAAAGCGAAATCTCCAGCTCGTTCTCCGCGGATTTCCAGGAAACAGAAATAGCGCCGCATCCGCGATCAGCCCAAAAATAAAAAAAAAGCCGCGATCGATAATCGCGGCTTTTTTTCTGTGGACCCAGAGGGATTCGAACCCTCGGCCTTCTCAATGCCATTGAGACGCGCTCCCAACTGCGCTATGGGCCCTTAAAACCAATTCTAACCGGGAGGATGCCCGGCGTCAATGCAGGCGGATCGGGCGCCGGGATCCGGGTTCGGAGATTGCGCGAACCCCTTAAAAAAGACCGCGTGCACGCCCACGAAAATCAAGTAGCATCGCCGGTCGCACTCAAGCCTGAAAAACGCTGGTGTCCTCAAGCGCTACCAGAGTGCCGCAAGCGGCCTTACAAAACTATAGCCGCGATCGGTTATCGCGGCTATACATGGTGGACCTGGAGGGATTCGAACCCTCGGCCTCTTCAGTGCGATTGAAGCGCGCTCCCAACTGCGCTACAGGCCCTCAACAAGGCGAGTATTCTACCCCGGTGTTTTTACATGTGTCAAGCAATGGAGATCCTGCCTTCCATCCGGATTCGCAGGCCGGACCGTGCGGGTCCGGTTTCACTTTTATGCGTTGACCGCACACAAAACCTGGTCGGGCTTTTCCCTGGTTTCTCTCAACCGGAGAGCCAGAAGCACCCAGGTTAAAACCAGGACCAGAGTCCAATAGGATGCGCTGAGGCGGTAATTTAAATCCGGGAAGGGAAGCAGAAGGTACGGCAGGTTGCATAATACCGCCAACAACATCCCCTCCCAACGCCCTGCCATCAGAAGCGGGAGGACGGCGATCGCATAAACGATCAGAACGTTGTTCCCCGCCGCATAAGGAGCCAACAGCAGGGAACCGGCTGTCAGAAATCCCAGCGCCTCCCGCGAATATCCGCGCACATACAGCGCCGCGACGGCCGCCGTTGCGAGGAACAGGACAATCCACAGAGTGAACGCCAGCTCGAACGAACCGCCCGTGCGTTGGGCGGAAGCCAGCAGGGAGCTGTCCATAATGCTTCCGCGGTCCTGGATGGAAAATACCGAAGACAGCCATTCCCTTCCCCTCCACAGGATGCCGGGTACGACCGCCAGCGCGAGAGTCGAAAGCGTGATCAGCCATCGCCGGGCATTCCATCCCCGGCCCGCCACCAACGGCAGGAAAACCACCAGGATCCAGGTTTCCTGCACTTTCGAGACGGTGAGCAATATTCCCAACGCAAACACAACCGGGTTTTTCCGCAACAGGCCGGCTTCCAGAAGAAGCAGCCCCGCCAGGGTGAGGAATTCCACGTTGCCATCGGCCATCGTCCGCAGCGCCAGGAAGGAGAAAGCCGCGGCGAAGATACCGGCGATCCATTTCCCGCCGGCATTCTCCCCGCGGGGTACGCAAAATGTGAGAACGACCAGCGTCAGGAATGCCACTATCCCCCATCCGGCGTTCAAGGGAAGCTGCCCCAGCGGAAGCAGGAGAACCGCGCTCCAAGGCGTGATCCGCAGCAGCGAATCCAATCCGTACGACAGGTCCCAATGATCCACTCCGGGCCGGATGGTGATCCAATCCATGGCCAGGGTGGTGCCCGCGACCGGAAGGCGCATGAAAAACCACACCAGGAGAAGCATGACCGCGAGGATCGCCGCGCCGGCCACCAGATACGGGGTAATCGCTGTCAACCGGGATTTCATAGCCCTCCACATCCTGTTTCGCACCGCGCGCGGCGGGTCAGGCGGCGGCCATGCCTGCGCCTTCCAGCCAGGCTTCGACCGTACGGCCCACCCGTTCGAGACTCCCTGCGGAAATTTTATCCAGCGTATCCCGGGTGGTGTGCCAATAAGGATATTCAAAATCGATGATATCGACCGACGGGATGCCCAAATCGCGGAACGGGATGTGATCGTCAAGCATCGTAAACTTGTGCGTGGGGATAAAATATTCCGCGAATCCCAACGATTTGGCCGCTAACCATATCTCTTCCCGAAGCGCCGGATCGGAATTGCCCTCATAGTAGATTTGCAGGTCGGCGTCCCCGATCATGTCGAGGAGTACCATGGCGGAAAACTCTTCCCCCGCCGCCCGGGCGGCTTCCACCCGCAGAGCAAACTGGCGCGAGCCGGCGATCCAATCCCATCCGTCGAGATGGCCGTTATCTTCCGCGTCGAAGAAGACCAGCCAGACCTGGCGCGTTTTCCAGTCCAGTTCGAGTGTATGCGCCAGTTCGAGCAAAACGGCGATTCCGGACGCGCCGTCGTTCGCGCCGAGCACCGGTTCGGCGCATCCGCCCTGCGGCTGATCCGCGCAGCGGCGCGAGTCGTAATGCGCGCCGAGGATGACGACCGGACCGCCGCCTTTCCGCCCGGCGATGTTACGCACCGCAGTATCCATATACTCGCCTTCATCCTCGAATACGGCCCAGCCGGCTTCTTTTAATTGTTCCTGGATCCAGTCCCCCGCCCTGCGGTTGGCTTCCGTACCGCTGACTCGCGGCCCGAATTCCAGGAACTCCTGTGCCAGGGAAAAAGCCGCCTCGCCGGAAAATGTCTGGGCGGCGGCGGGAGCACACCCTCCCAACAGGAGGCTCAACACGGCGGCAAGCATGGCCGTGACCGGCCGGTGGATAATCCGGCTCATGATTCGGAGGCTTCTTCCCACCATTGATCAAACACCTCCATGGCGCGTTCCGTCAGCTGGCGGCTGCGTTCCCATTTGCTCATCCGCTTCTTCTCGAGCGGCGGGAGCAATCCGAGGTTGGCTTTCATCGGCTGGAAATGGGCCTGCTCCGCATGGGTCACGTAATGACACAACGCTCCGGTCAGGGTTTCCGCCGGCGGCACAAGCAATGCTTTCCCCTGGAGCCGGCGCGCCGCATTCCGGCCGGCCAGCAGCCCTGAGGCGATGTTGCCGACGTATCCCTCGATCCCGGTCAATTGGCCGGCAAAGAACAACTCCTCGTGGCCGCGGAATTGAAACGTCGGCAGAAGCAGTTGCGGCGCATTGAGGAACGTATTGCGGTGCATCTGCCCGTAGCGCACAAACTCCGCGCGTTCCAACCCGGGGATAAGCCGGAAAACCCGGTCCTGTTCCGCCTCCCGCAAATTCGTCTGAAAGCCGACCAGATTATACAGACTCTGCGCGGTATTTTCCTGGCGCAATTGGAGCACGGCATAGGGTCTCTCCCCGGAACGCGGATCCGCAAGCCCGACCGGGCGCATGGTCCCGTAAGCGAGGGTTTCCGGTCCGCGATGGGCGAGCTCCTCGACCGGCAGGCATCCCTCGAAGAACCGCCCCGCGCCCGCGCGCACGCCATCGGGAATCTCCTGCTCAAAATCCCGCAGGGGGATCGTCTCAGCCTCCGTCAATTCCCGAACCAGGCGGAAATATTCTTCACGAGATAGCGGGCAGTTCAGGTAATCCCCGGTCCGGTTGTTGCGCGAATCGGAAAACGCCTTTCCGCGGTCGATCGAAACTGCGGAAACGATCGGGGCGATGGCATCGAAGAAGTACAGATGTGCGATCCCGGTCAGCGCGCGCAGCGCGGCGGAAAACGCGGGCGCGGTCAGCGGTCCGGTCGCGATGATCGCGGGACCTTCCGGCAGCGCAACCGCCTCCTGGCGGACCACCTCGATCCGCGGGTGGGCGAGGATTTTTTCCGTGACGCACCGTGCGAACAACTCCCGGTCCACGGCCAGCGCCGAACCGGCCGGCACAGAGCATTCGCGCGCGCACGCCAGGAGCAATGAACCCATCCGCTCCAATTCGTGCTTCAACAAACCGCTGGCCCGGTCCGGCAGGTCCGATCCGAGCGAGTTGGAGCACACCAGCTCCGCCAGATCCCCGCCGCGGTGTGCGCCGGTGGTTTTTACCGGGCGCATTTCCATCAGCACAATGTCGGCACCGCATTCCGCCGCCTGCCAGGCCGCTTCGCTGCCGGCCAGTCCGCCACCGAGGATCATAAGCCGCTTCCCGTCCGCTTGACCGTTCATCATCCTCGATTATAATCATGTCAAACTCAATATCAGCAGTGTCGGTGCCTCCTCCCCCGGATGGGAGGGCTTAAAGGCGAAGCCGGTGAAAGTCCGGAGCTGTCACGCAACTGTAAACCGCGTCCGACGCGGTAAGCCAGGTCGCCCGCCGCACTGCGTTCACACCAGCCTCGCTGGAAGGAGGTGCGGACATGTTTACGGGATTCACGTAGGCCCATCCGCACCCCTGTTCAATGGAACAGGGGTTTTGTTTTTATTCATCCTCACCCGGCCGGAAATCCTCCGGCCCCCTCTCCCGGCATCAGCCGGGAGAGGGGTTGGGGGTGAGGGCGGGAAACAGGCCTGGTACACCCCAAGAGGAGAAAGAATGAAACTCAACCGCAGATTGTTTTTTGGATTCGTTTTCTTCGCCGCTTTCCTTACCGCATGCTCGCCGGCAGCCCCGGGTTCGCCTGTTCCGACCTCCACCGTTGCGCTGCCCTCTCCAACTGCAACCGTTACGGTCCCGCCGCCGATCCGATTAACCGATGGATTGGGGACCGACGTTTCGCTTCCCGGTCCGGCCGCACGGATCGTTTCGTTGGGAGCCTCCAATACGGAAATCCTTTATGCGCTTGGGGCAGGCGATTTGCTGGTCGGCAGCGATCAATTCTCCGATTATCCGGAAGAGGCCAAAGCACGGGCGACCATCTCCGCCGGTTATGGAACCCTGGACGTAGAATCAATCATCGCACTCGAGCCGGACCTGGTGCTGGCAGCGGAAATCATGTCCGCCGAGCAAGTCCAAGCCATGCGGGCGCTCGGGCTGACGGTCTTTTACATCGCCAATCCGACTTCGCTTCCAGACGGGCTGTATGCCAACCTTCGAACGATCGGCGAACTCACCGGCCGGACAGCGGGCGCAGAGGAATTGGCAACATCGCTCCGGACGCGATTTGAGGCGGTTGCCGGCCGGATCGCCGAAGCGGCCGGTAATCCGCTCGTATTCTTCGAGCTGGGCGGCGACGATCCGGCGCGCCCCTACACCGCCGGACCGGGCACATTCATCGATATGCTGATCACCCTGGCCGGCGGCCGGAACATCGCGGCGTCGCTCGCCGCCGAATGGCCGCAGATTTCCGCCGAGGAGATCTTCCGTCTGGACCCGGACATCATCGTGCTGGGGGATACGGCCTTCGGCACCACGCCGGAATCCGTGGCTGAACGGCCGGGATGGGGCAACCTTGCCGCCGTGAAAAACGGGAAGGTGTATCCGATCGACAGCAACCTGGTCCTGCGGCCGGGGCCAAGAATGATCGATGGCCTGGAAGTTATGGCTTCGCTGATCCATCCGGAAGTATTTGGCGGAGATTAAGGCCAAGACCACCGCGGGAGGCAGGAGCTGTATCCCCCAAACAGCTGTTTTTTTTCCAAAAGAAAACCCTCACCGGAAACGGGGTTGACACTCCTTTCTCCCGCGGTGATAATCGCCTATAAGCTACTTCTCCTCCGGCGGAATCCCTTTTACCCGGAGGAAACGGATCGGAGACGCTCATGACTCAAGATGTGCTGAAGAGAATCCAAGAGGACGGTGTAAAGTTTATCTGCCTCCAGTTCACCGATGTCACCGGAACGGTGAAGAGTACGGACATGCCCGCCGGACGATTAAGCGACGCCCTGACCCAGGGCGTCTGGTTCGACGGCTCATCGGTGGAGGGTTTTGCGCGGATCCAGGAATCCGACATGATGCTGCGGCTTGATCCGGAAACCTACCAGGTGTTGCCCTGGAGCGAACCCGAACGCAGGCGGGCGCGGATTTTATGCGACATCCACTCCTCCGACGGCACGCCCTTTGCCGGCGACCCGCGCGGGTCGCTGAAACGGATTCTGGCATCGGCCCGTGAAAAAGGCTGGCAGTTCAATACCGGCCCGGAACCGGAGTTCTTCCTGTTCCGCCGCGACGGCGGGACGATTCACCCCGTGCCGCACGACAGCGGCTCCTATTTTGATTTCTCGGCCCGTGATGAAGCCCAGCGGGTTCGAAGCGAGATCATGATGGCGCTGCAATCGATGGGGCTGGAAGTGGAAATGGGCCACCACGAAGTGGCGCTCGGGCAGCACGAGATCGACTTTAAATACGCCGACGCGCTGATCACCGCCGACAATGTGGTCACCCTGAAATACGCCGCCAAGGCGATCGCCAATATGCACGACCTGACGGCCACCTTCATGCCCAAGCCGGTGTTCGGCATTAACGGTTCGGGCATGCACACCCACATCAGCATTTTTGACCGCGCCGGCGCCAACAACCTCTTCTTCGATGCCAAGGATGAATTCCACCTCAGCCCGATGGCCTACGCCTTCATGGCCGGTCTGATTGCGCACGCGCGGGCGCTGTGCGCTATCGTCGCCCCGAGCGTCAACTCGTACAAGCGGATCGTTCCGGGTTACGAGGCGCCGGTGTTCGTCTGCTGGGCGCAGGTCAACCGGTCGGCCCTCGTCCGCATCCCGCGCTACACCCCGGGAAACGACAAAGCCACGCGGATCGAGCTGCGCTACCCGGATCCCTCCTGCAACCCATACCTCGCGTTCGCCGCGATGCTGGCCGCCGGCCTCGACGGCGTGGAGAAGAAACTGAAGCCGCCGGCGCATGTCAACAATGTGGACGTCTATCACCTGACGCCCGAAGAAGTTGCCGCGCGCGGAATTCCCATCCTGCCCGGATCGCTGGCGGAGGCTCTCGAAGCGCTGTCCAAGGACGAGGTCCTTAAGGGCGCGCTCGGGCCCAGCCTCTACCAGGCATTCGTACGGGCCAAGACGGCCGAATGGGACGACTACCGGATCCACGTCACGGATTGGGAACTCGAACGGTATCTGGAAAACGCCTGAACAGTAGCTCCTTCCGACCCATACAAAACCGCCCCCTGCACTCCCGCAGGCGGCGGTTTTTCTTTTTTCTTCCGGCGTCCAAACACGGGGCAGGCGGCTATTATCGATATGCTTTACGCATCTGCGCGGTCTTCGCCTGCCGGAGGATGCGCTGCTTCCTTCATCCACTCCTCAAAGATAACCGTTTGGTTTCTTCCCTGGCTTTTGGCCTGGTATAACGCCCGGTCCGCTTGATCCACCAGCATTTGGGAATGCAGCATTTCTCCCCCCAGCGTTGCGATCCCCAGGCTCACCGTCGTTGACTGTAGCAATTTCCGGCTGCCTTCCACCAGCTTGCGCACCTTTTCCGCCACGATGTGCGCGCCGCCCGCGTCCGTCTCCGGAAGGATGATGGCGAATTCTTCGCCGCCGTAACGGGTCGCCATATCCAATCCGCGCCGCGCTCCCTGTTCGATGCACTGGGCGATTTCCTGCAATGCTTCATCCCCCGCCGGATGCCCGAAGGCATCGTTGTACTGCTTGAAAAAATCGATGTCGATCATGATCACCGACAGATCCCGTTTGTAGCGGCGGCTTCGCTCCGTTTCCTTTTGCAGCATGATTTCGAAATACCGCCGGTTGTGGATGCCGGTCAATCCGTCGGTCAGGGACAGTTCGAGCACCTTCGCATGCAGCTGTACATTCTTGATGGAGGAAGCAACCTGCCGGACCAACGTCGCCAGCGGATTCAGATTCCCCCCGTCGAAGGCCATATACCCCATCTGCTCTTCCTGGAAAAACATCGGTAGCAGCGCCAGGTTGAGCGCCTTGCCCTCCGGATAAATCCCCGGCGGTGGAAAGTTGCGTGTCTCGAACCGCATAACCGGCGCTTCCTTCTCCAGCGGATGCAGGAGACTCACCGCCACAGAATCGTCACCCCTCCTTTCGAAAAAGACCACATGGCACGTCTGTATGCCCACCTTCGGCAAATCCTCCCGCAGCACGCCATACACCTGATCCTCTTCCGACGAGGAAATAAGCCGCGCCGTCAGGAGGCCCATGTTCTCGTCGTAATCGGTCCTGTGAACCTGCATCCGCGAGTATCGCCGATCGGCACTCTCGCTGAGCATGACCCGGGCCTGATGCAGGAGATCCTCGATGAATTCGCCGCGGGGCGATTCCCAGCCCTGCGGTAATAATCCGTTCGCTGCCTGGCGCAATACCGTGACGGCGGATTGCCAACTATGGGCGTCGTCGTTACTGCGCAATTCCACAACTTGCAGAGCGTCAACCAATGCGGTTTGAAAATGCAGGAGATCCCCATCCTCCATGCTTGCCAAAAAACCCAGCGCCAGTCGTTCGCACTGTGGAAACAGTTCTTCGGCGCGCAATATTGGATTCTTCGACAGCAGCGCGTCCAATAAGACCTGCGCCAGTTCGTCTTTGTATTGTGGAAGGGACTGACCTTCGTGCCGGAGGAAGGTCCCGTTGCTGGCGATAGATTTATTAACGATCTCCGGCAGGCAGCCGCAGGATTGCCGCGGCATCAATTGTGTGTATACGAGGGAGAATCCCGGCACCGCCTCGGCACCGTATTTGATCCGGTTTACCAACAGCAGAATGGACCGATATCCCGTTTCGAACAGGGGGAAATGGACGCTGGTTAGTGGTGGAACCTGCGCCAGGCTTTCCACCGCGTCGTCAAATCCCGTAACCGCCACATCCTGAGGTATCTTAATTCCCGCATTCCGTAAGGCTTTTATCACTCCAATGGCTGAATGGTCGTTGCTGCACATAACCGCTGTGAATTTCACTCCCGAATCCAGCATCCGGCGCATCGCGTTATATCCGCCGACGTCCCAGTGCTGGCCGTATTCCAGCAACCGCGGATCGGCTTCCAAACCGAATTCCTTCACTCCGCGCCGGTAGGCATCCACCCGAATCGCGCTGTCACCCATATCTTGCTCATATCCGCCGATGAAGGCGATCGATCGATGACCGTGCCCGACCAGATGTTCCACGATCTGCCGGATGCCGCCCTCATTGTCCACCCGGATGACCGGTTGTCCCGAATCACCCCCGATAAAAAGCAACGGAAAACCTTCCTCAACCATACGGTGGGTATATTGAACCGTCCATTCGGACAGAAGCGGATGGGTGAAGATCAACCCATCGGCGTTCCATGGGCCGACCGGTATAAAATCCGTCTCCTCAGTCACTTCCGGCCAAGCCGGCTTTTGTTTGCTAAGTCCTGTCCGGCGCGCCACTCCGCAGGAAAGCAACAAGTTGACGTTCTTTTCACGCGCCGCAGCCTGCATCCCGCGAATAATCGGAAAGGAAAAAGGCGCGGGGCGAGAGCCCTCATAGATGTGAAACCCGAAAAGAACGCCGATCGTCAATCGTGTAGAGGTTTCCACAGTCTGAGGGATTCATCCTTCCGAATATTTTCGTGTTCTAATCCTGATCCAGCGGGCGGTCTTCAATATGAGATTATATTATTAATCCAATCCGCTTTACTGGGCGGATTCCATCATCCATTCTTCATATACCACCGTCCGGTTCCGGCCCTGAGATTTGGCCTGATACATCGCCCGGTCGGCCCGGTCCAACAGCCTCTGGGCGGTTATCTGCCCCCCCCGCATCGACGCGATCCCCACACTCACCGTGGTCGGTTGAAGGAATTTTCCGCTCTCCGCGATCCTCTGGCGGACATCTTCCCCTACCCGCCGTGCTCCCTCCAAGTCTGTTTCCGGCAGGATGATCGCGAACTCCTCGCCCCCGTACCGAGTTACTACATCCACCCCGCGCCGCGCCCCCTGCGTTATGTTTTGCGACAACTCCCGCAATGCCTCATCCCCCGCCGGATGCCCGAAAGTGTCGTTGTATTTCTTGAAATGGTCGATGTCGATCATGATCACCGCCAGATACCGTTTATAGCGCCGGCTCCGCTCCGTTTCCTTATTTAGGATGATCTCGAAATACCGCCGGTTGTACACTCCTGTCAATCCGTCCGTCAGCGACAACTCCAGCACCTGGGCGTGCAATTCCGCGTTCCTGAATGAGGAAGATAGCTGCCGCACCAGGACCGCCAACGGATCCAGATTCCCCCCGTCAAACGCCGCGTAACCCGGCTTCTCTTTATGGATGGACAGCGGCAACAGCACCAGACTGTACGGCTCCCCCTCCGGATACAATCCCGGCGGCGGAAAGCTGCGCGTCTCGAACCGCAGGATCGGCGCTCCCTTCTCCAGCGGATGCAGGAGACTCACCGCTACCGGATCCTCGTCCCGCTTTTCGAAAAAGGCCACTTGGCAGCTCCGCAGACCCACCTGCCGCAAATCCTCCCGCAGTGCATCGTACACCTGGTCCTCATCCGTAGAGGATATCAGCCGCGCTGTCAGGTTGCTCATTTGATCATCAAGATCAGTCCAGTTCACCTGCAACCGCATATACCGCCGGTCGACGCTTTCGCTGAGCAGTGTTCGCGCCTGGTGCAACAGGTCCTCCGCCCGCCGGCTGCGGATTGGATCACGGCCGTCCTTAAACATAGCGTGAGCTCCCTGGCGTAAAACGGTGATCACGGCCTGCCAGATATGGGTATTGTCATCGCTCATTATTTCCACACACTTCAGCATTTCGGTCATCGCGCTCTGGAAATGATTGTTGTCTCCGTCCTCCAGGCTGCGTGAAAAACCGTCCGCCAACTGTTCGCAAAAAGGAAACAACTCGCCGCTTGGTAAATCCGGGTTTTCCATCATCAGGGCATTCAGCATCAATTGCGATAACTCATTTACCAGGTGAGACGGGGATCGGTCTGCGGATTCGGATGAGGGGACGGCGCCGATTGCGGATTGGATGACGATTTCCGGCAGGCAGCCGCAGGATTGCCGCGGCACCAACCACGTGGATACGCGCGTCCAATCCGGAATAGACTCAGGGCCGTACTCGATTCGTTTCTGCAACAGCAGGAGCGCGCGGTATCCGGTCTCGAACAGTGGAAAATGCGTGCTGGTCAGCGGCGGAACCTGCGCTTTGCTTTCCAAGATGTCATCGAAGCCGGTCACCGCCACGTCCTGAGGAACGCGCATCCCCGCTTCCCGCAGAGCCTGCATCGCGCCGATGGCCGAAAGGTCATTGTTGCACATCACCGCGGTGAATTTCACGCCCGACGTAAGGATCCGCCTCATGGCGTCCTGTCCGCCCACGCTCCAGCTGTTGCCGCATTCCACCAGACGCGGGTCGTTGGACAATCCGAATTCGCTGACTCCGTTGCGGTAGGCATTCAGGCGCGCTGTGCTGTCGCCCAAATCGTCCTTGTTGCCGGCGATAAAGGCGATCGACCGATGACCGTGATCGACCAGGTGTTCCAGCATTTGCCGAATGCCGCTTTCGTTGTCGACGACAATCGCCGGTGACCCGGCGTCGCTTCCGATTACCAGTGCCGGGAACCCCTCGTCGATCAACCGGCGGGCATATTGATTCTTCGTGTTCGAACCTAAGGAGCCGATGAAGATCAATCCGTCGGTGTTCCAGGGACCGACCGGGACAAAATCTGCTTCCGGTCCCAATTCCGGCCAGGCAGGCTTTTGCTGGATGACATCCGTCCGTTGGGAGACCCCGCATGCGACCAGCAGATTGAAATTTTTATCGTGCGCCGCCGACTGCACTCCACGAATGAGCGGAAAGGCAAAGGCCGCCGGATGGGACCCTTCGTATACGTGGAATCCGAGCAGCACGCCGATCGTCAACCGCTTGGGATTATCCATGGAATGCGGATCTCCTCCCGAACCGTTTCCCGCAGAATAATTGTATACCAAACCGATAGGCGGCATGCATTTCCCAAAAAGGGATAGACCGTAAGGTCCGTATGGCGGGCTTTGCCGGCTATATCGAATGCCCACTTCGCGGCCCGCGGGGTTCGCCGGTAAAAAAGGGAAAATCGGATGCGAGGCGGCGGATGAATTCCGCAAATATCCCTTCCCTCAGCGGATAGGGATGCGCGGATTCCCGCAGACCTTCCTCGAAGAGTTGGGGATTTTCTTTCCTTTTTTTTTGGGGGGGGGGCGAAAATGTGGAGAAAATGCGACGAATTGAATCCAACTCGGAAGTCGGCAATCGCCCCGTGGGATCAAGCTTCAGGCTTCATGATTCTTCCCATGAGCTGAATCCTGCATCCAGTCTTCATACACGACCGTTCGGTTTCTTCCCTGGCTCTTGGCCTGGTATAACGCCCGGTCCGCTTGATCCACCAGCGTTTGGGACTGCAGCATTTCTCCCCCCAGCGTTGCGATCCCCAGGCTCACCGTCGTTGACTCTAGCAATTTCCGGCTGCCTTCCACCAGCTTGCGCACCTTTTCCGCCACGATGTGCGCGCCGCCCGCATCCGTTTCCGGAAGGATGATGGCGAATTCTTCGCCGCCGTAGCGGGTCGCCACATCCAATCCGCGCCGCGCCCCCTGTTCGATGCACTGGGCGATTTCCCGCAAGGCTTCATCCCCCGCCGGATGCCCGAAGGAATCGTTGTACTTCTTGAAAAAATCGATGTCGATCATGATCACCGACAGATCCCGTTTATAGCGGCGGCTTCGCTCCGTTTCCTTCTGCAGTATGATTTCGAAATACCGCCGGTTGTGGATGCCGGTCATTCCATCGGTCAGGGAGAGTTCATGCACCTTCGCATGCAGCTGTGCATTCTTTATTGAGGAGGCAAACTGCCGGACCAGTGTCGCCAGCGGGTCCAAGTTCCCGCTGTCGAAAGCCGCATACCCTAAATATTCTTCCTGAAAAAACAGCGGCAGCAGAACCAGATTGAACGGCTTATCTTCGGGATACAATCCCGGCGGGGGAAAATGCCGGGTTTCGAACCGGAGAATCGGTGCGTCTTTTTCCAGGGGATGCAGGATGCTATGGAACACCGGGTCTTCGCCCTGCGGCTCAAAAAAAACAACGCTGCATGTCCGCACACCGACCTGCGGAAGATCTTCCCGCAGCGCGGTATAGACCTGATCCTCATCCGACGAGAAGATCAGGCGGGCGGTGAGGAGCCCCATGCTCTCGTCGAGGTTGGTCCGCCTTACCTGCAGCCGCGCGTACCGCCGCTCGACGCTTTCGCTGAGCAGCATCCTCGCCTGATGCAGCAGATCTTCCGCACGCCGGATGCGCGCGGCATCGCCGCTCTCCCCCAGTGCCGTATAGGCCGCCTGGCGCATCACGGAGACCGCGGATTGCCAGAGATGGGCGCTCTCATCACCCGTCATTTCCACGCGCTGCACTATCTCAGCCAGCGTCAATTGAAAATCGGCAAGGTTCCCATCTTCCAGACTGAGAAGAAAACTCCCTGCCAAGCGGTCGCAGTAGGAAAGGAATTCATCGCCTTGCGACGCCGGATTCTCCGTCATCATCGCGTCCAACATCAAGTGCGTTAAATCGTCTTTGAGCCGCCGTGAGGATGGGTCGGCATGGGCTGGAAATGGATCTGCGCCGCCCGCGGACTTGGCGACCATCTGCGGGAGGCAGCCGCAGGATTGCCGCGTGACCAGCCAAGTGGAAACACGGGTCAGGTCCGGCATGCCACCGGACCCCTCCTCGATTCGTTTCTGCAGCAGCAACAGGGTGCGGTATCCCGTTTCGAATAGGGGGTAATGCACGCTGGTCAATGGAGGAATCTGTGCCAAACCCTCCCGGATGTCATCGAAGCCGGTGACCGAGACATCCCAAGGGATGCGGATCCCCGCTTCCCGCAAAGCCCGCATCGCTCCCAGGGCGGACATATCATTGCTGCACATTACGGCGGTAAAAGTGACGTCCGATTTAAGGATCCGCTGCATGGCGTTGTATCCCCCCACATCCCAATGCCCGCCGAATTCCATCAGGCGCGGATCATCCGCCAATCCGAATTCGCGGACTCCCTGCCGGTAGGCGGTCAGCCGCGTGAGGCTGTCGCCGATATCCTGTTCATCGCCGGCGATGAAAGCGATCGAACGATGGCCGTGCCCGATCAGGTGTTCCAATACCTGGCGGATGCCGCCTTCGTTGTCGACCACGATCGAGGGTTTCCCGGCATCCCCACCCAAATTCAGTATTGGAAACCCTTCCTCCGCCAGCCGGCGGACATACCGGATGCGGTTTTCCGACCGCAGCGGGCCCAGGAAGATCAACCCGTCCGTATTCCACGGTCCGACCGGTAAAAAATCCGTATCCGGGTTGATATCCGGCCAGGCCGGACGATGGCGGCTTGAGCCGATGCCACGGGCGACGCCGCAGGCCACCATCAGATTAATATTTTTGTCTTCAGCCGCCGTCTGGAAACCGTGGATGAGTGGAACCACAAAGGGAACGGGGTGGGATCCCTCGTAGATGTGATATCCGATAATGACCCCAACCGTTATCCGGCCCGGATGAACCGTGGATGCCATCAGGCGCTCTCCGTACTGAAATAATTGTTGGATTCTATCTTAATCGGGTTTTGCGTATTAGTGTGAGGCACCAGCCGGGGCGCGCCGGGAGGGAAGCATGGCAACGGAGGGATTCGCCTCGATCCGGATCGTTCGATCAGGAGGCAGACCCACCCTCCCTGGAGATCCGTGACCGGAAGATGCACCCCAAAGCCGGTGATGTTCCGGCGGCGGATCAATCCCCGGGAATCCTGGGATGCCTGGATTCCAGCATCCCGATTTCGAACCGCACTGTGCAATCCCGGCCGCGGTTCTTTGCCTGGTACAGGGCGCAGTCCGCCTGCTCCACCAGCATGCCGGCCTCCATCGGTTCCCCGTGCATTGACGCGATTCCGAGGCTGATGGTCAGGCGGCGGAGGAAGCGGGTGTTGGCGTTGACCCTCCGGCGGATTTCCTCCGCAACCGCCCAGGCGCCTTCAAGATCCGTCTCCGGAAGGATGATGGCAAATTCCTCCCCGCCATACCGGGTTACCACATCCAATCCCCGGCGCGCGCCGTCGAGGAGGCAGCGCGCGATATCCCGAAGCGCCTCATCGCCGGCCGGATGGCCAAATGCGTCGTTGTAATCTTTAAAGCAGTCGATATCGACCATGATCATCGCCAAGTCCCGGGAATAGCGGCGGCTCCGGTCGGCTTCCTTGTCAATCAGGATTTCAAACAGGCGCCGGTTTTGCACCCCGGTCAAACTGTCGGTCAGGGAAAGTTCCAGAACCTTGGCGTGCAGCCGCGCGCTTCTAATCGCCGCCACCAGCTGGATGACAACGCTCGCCAGCGGCTCAAGGTTTCCGCCATCGAAAGCCGCATACCCAAGGCATTCGCGCTGAAAGAAAAGCGGAAGCACGGCAAGAGTAAACTGTTCACCTGCGGGGTACATCCCGGGCGGCGGGAAACTGCGGCTCTCGAAACGCCGACTCCCCAATTCTTTCCCCTGAGACATCTGCACGCTGCCGCCGTGCGGATCCTCCCCCTGCGGTTCGAAATACATTACTCGGCATCCGCGGATCCCGACTTCACCGAGGGATTCCGCCAGCGCAGCGAAGATATGCTCCTCGACCAGCGAGGAAAGCAGGCGCGCGGTCAGCCGTCCCAGCGCCTCCTCCTGATGAGTCTGCAATAGATGGAGCCGCGTAAACTGCCGCCGGGCGCTGTCGCTGATGAGAGTCCGCGCCTGATGCAGCAGATCCTCCGCCAACCGTGCGTTCCAACGGCCGATCAGGTCGGTCGGCGGAATACGCGCGCATAACCGGAGCACGGAAACGGCCAATTGCCAGGAATGCGGATCCTCCTCCAGCGCTTCAATCCGCTGCAGGATTTCCATCAACGCGACTTGAAAATGGGAAAGATCCGCGTCGGAAAGGCTTTGGAGGTACGCGTCGATCAACCGGTCGCACAGCAGCCGTGTATCGGATATATTTTCAGGTGACGACTGGGCGATCATTGTTTCGATCATCGCCCGCCCCAAAACTTCGCGGTATCGGTTGAAGTCATCCTTGTCCGCCGACAAAGCCGCTTCATGAACGTCCAGCGCGCTGTCGTTCATATGCGGCAGACATCCGCAGGATTGGCGGGTCATCAACTGGGTATACACTCGCATTTCATCCGGGATCGCGCCGGGCCCATTTTCAAGCCGTTTGCGCATCATCAGCAGCGCGCGATACCCCGTTTCGAACAATGGATAATGCACGCTGGTCAGCGGCGGGATGAGCGTCAGCGCTTCCGGTTGATCGTCGAACCCGGTGACCGCTACATCCCACGGCACCCGCAATCCGGCTTCCTCCAGCGCACGCATCACCCCCAGCGCGGATTGATCGTTGCTGCACATGACGGCGGTGAATTTAACCCCCGATTGCATCATCCGCTGAACCGCCTTGTACGCAACCTCATCCCAATGCTGGCCATATTCCATCAGCCGCGGATCTTCATTCAGCCCGAAATCACGGACTCCCTGTTCATACGCGCGGATCCGGGCGGTGCTGTCTCCCGGATCCTCCGGATCCCCTGCAATAAAGGCGATGCTGCGGTGCCCATGCCCGACCAGGTGTTCCATCATCTGCCGGATTCCACCCTCGTTATCGACCATAATGGTGGGCGGACCCATCCCACTCCCGATGAACAGGACCGGAAATTGCTCTTTCTGCAGCTTGTCGATGTATTGGATTCGGGGCTCCGAGCGCAGGGGGGAGAAAACCAGCAATCCGTCGGTATTCCACGGACCGACCGGTACGAAATCAGCGTCCTCAACGGGATCCGGCCAAGCGGGCCGGGATCGGCTCGAGCCCTCGCCGTGGAACATGCCGCAGGCGATTAGAAGGTTCGTCGGTTGATCGCGCGCCGCCGCCTGGATTCCCCGGATGATGGTTGTGGCAAACCTGTTCGGATGCATCCCGGTATATACATGGCTGTTGAATAGAACGCCAACGGTATACCGTATGGGATCCCGCGCCATCAATCCGACACCCCGTGTGTCCGCTTTCGAGGATGCCCTATCATAACGAATATTGTATACCAATACATTTAGCCTGATCCCTGCCATCCGGTCCGGTCAGGCGCAAACCGCCGACAGACATAGGTCATCATGGAAAATTACTGCATGGGAGTGAATGGATTGGGGAAGGGGGCGCCGGAAACGGAAGGGAGGGATCGAAAACCGGAAACCTCAGGGCTCCCGGCCTTTGGTGTATGCGGCATCGGACATCCATTCCTCGAAGCGGACCGTCCGATCCCGGCCCTGGTTCTTGGCCTGGTATAAGGCCCGGTCCGCCCGGTTGACCAGGATCCCGGAGCGAATCTGGGCTCCCCTTAATGAGGCAACACCGAAGCTGATGGTGAGAGGACGCAGGAAGCGGGTGTCGGAATTGATTTTTTCGCGGATGGATTCAGCGACGATACGCGCCCCGTCCGCATCCGTTTCGGGCAGGATGACTGCGAATTCCTCTCCGCCGTACCGCGTCACCACATCCAACCCGCGCTGTGCGCTCTCGAAGAACCCCTTCGCCACGTGGCGTAATGCCTCGTCCCCCGCCGGGTGGCCGAACGAATCGTTGTACGATTTAAAATTGTCAATGTCGGCCATGATGATCGCCAAAGGCCGGTCGTAACGCAGGCTGCGTTCAGTCTCCTTCTGCAGGATGATCTCAAAGTAACGCCGGTTGTGGATCCCGGTCAGCTCATCGGTTAGGGTAAGTTCGAGGACCTTCTGATGCAACTCGGCGCTTTTCATCACCGATGCCAACTGCCGGACAACCGTCGCCAGAGGATCCAGATTTTCCCCGTCGAACGTCACATATCCCAGCCGTTCATCCTGAAAAAAAAAGGGCAGGATCGCCAGGTTGAAGGGTTCGTCTTCGGGGTACAGGCCGGGTGGCGGGAAGGCGCGCGTGGCAAAACGCAGCGGAGGCGCATCCGCCGGGTATACCCGCAGCCGGCTGTTGCGGAATGGATCATCACCTTCGGGTTCAAAGAACGCCACGTATCCGGTCCGGATTCCCACCTGCGGAAGCTGATCCTGCAGTACCTGATAAATCTGGTTTTCTTCCATTGAGGACAGCAGCTTGGCCGTCATCCGGCCCATGCCTTCTTCGAAGTAAGTTTGCTGGAGACGCATCCGCGTGTAGCGCCGGCGTGCGCTCTCGCTGATCAGCGTGCGCGCCTGGTGCAGGAGGTCCTCGGCGTGCTCCTCGCGGCGCGTGCCGCATGCGTCGGAGAGGAAAGTCTGCGCCCCGAGGCGCAGGATCGATATCGCCGCCTGCCAGGCGTGGGCGTCGTCGTCGGCCGTTTCGATCCGCTGCAGGATTTCGATCAGTGCAATTTGAAAATGGGAAAGGTCCCCATCCTGCAGGCTTAAGAGGAAGGAATCCACCAGCCGGTCGCACAGCGGCCGTGAATCCCGGATATTGGAGGGGGGAGTCTCCGCCAAAAGGGATTCCATCATCGCCTGGGAAAGATCTTCCTTAAATCGCTTAAGATCCATGCGGTCGGAGTCAAAGGAAGCCCCGTGGTGGGTAACGGCGGCATTGACCACTTCCGGGAGGCACCCGCAGGATTGACGGGGCACCAGCCAAGTGGAAACCCGGGTTATCTCCGGGACGGCATCCGTCCCGTGTTCGATTTGCTTGCGCAGCAGCAGGACGGCGCGGTATCCGGTCTCAAACAGGGGGTAATGCACACTTGTCAGCGGGGGAACCTGCGCCAGGGCGGTGAGGTGATCGTCGAAACCCGTGACCGCCACATCCCACGGGATGCGCATACCGGCTTCGCGCAGAGCGCGAAGGACGCCCATCGCCGATTCGTCATTGCTGCATACGGCGGCGGTGAATTTCACCCCCGATTGCAGCAGCCGCTTCATCGCTTGGTATCCGCCGTCAACCCAGTGCCGCCCGTAATCCACAAGGCGCGGATCTTCCATCAGGCCCAGCTCCTGAAGCGACTGGCGGTAGGCCTTCAGCCGGATTTGGGAATCGCCGGGGTCGTTTTCCTCGCCGGCGATGAACGCCACGGTTCGATGCCCGTGCGCCACCAGGTGTTCCATCACCTGGCGGATGCCGCCTTCATTGTCCACCATGATCAACGGAGCCCCTGCGCCGGTTCCGACAAACAGCACGGGGAATTTTTTGTCCTTTAATTCCTGGACATAGCGGATTTGTTCTGGAAGATAAAGCGGGTTGAGGATTAATAATCCGTCGGTGTTCCACGGACCGACCGGAACAAAATCAGTCGTTTGAAACTTCTCCGGCCAGGCGGGGTAATACACGCGCTGGCCGGCTAACCCGCGGCCGATCCCGCATCCAATCAGAAGATTCAATCCCTGATCACGGGCCGCCGTTTGAATACCGCGGACCATCGGGGAAACGAAGGGGTTTGCATACGATCCCTCGTATACATGAAATCCGACCAGGACCCCGATGGTATTCCGTCGTGCCAACGTCATCCCATGCGCTTTCCGCCGGTTCCATTGTTCTGCCGTGAGGAACGCCATGCCGCGCGAATTGTATCCCAAACCTGCCGCACATGCCTGGCTTTTTCAGGTCCGATCGGATGCGCGCTGTAGCGGGCTTCCTCGAACGCTTGGGTCAGTTCCTCCACTTCGATGCGGATCCGTTCCTCGGCGTCCGAGAGGATGCCGGAATATTCGCGGGGCGTTTGTGCAGAGTGGCGGGCAACGCCGCGCTCCGCTCCGCGGCGCAGCAGCGCAAAGAAATAAAACCGAATCGATTGGCGCGGATCCAATCCGCGCAGATTGAGAAATCCGCCCCGTTCCCTGCCGCCGCGGGCCTCGAGGTCTTCACGCAGCGCATCCCAGGATTCCCGGATGATTAGCGCGACCGATCTGCTCCAGGCCGTCCAATGTTTCCTCAGCCGCAGCAGGAATTCCAGCAGCCGGCGGAACAGGGAGGAGCGCCGGAGCCGCTCAAGGATGGCGAACCGCATAGGCAACACCTGCCGTATAAGGTAGACCAGGACCAGGATCACAATCCCCCAGAAAAGGATTTCCCGGATGACTATCTCCCAGGTCACCCCCTGCGGCAGCGCGGGAAGCGTCCGGCCCAACCCTTCCTCGGCCTGCGTTTCTTCCATCGCGCCCGAGGAATCCCCGATCGCCGGCCAGAGATGCGACAGCAGCCAGATGACCGGGTATACGACCACCAGCCAGAGGATGGACATCAGCGTGCTGAGACCCATCAGCACCACGTTCAGGCTGGCCAGCAATTGAAAGGAATATGCCGTTGGAAGCGCGACCGACAGGAGCAGAAGCAGCAGGACAAATAACAAGCCGTAGACCAGCCAGTGCCGGGTCAGGCTGGAATCGACCCCCGTCCGCTCGGTCACCCATTCCGCCTTTAAGATCAGCAGCCGGCCGATTACGAACAAACCGAACCCGCACAGGAAGAAAACAAGGGTCTCGAGTCCCAGCGCGCCGAACACCATTGGCATGCCGAAGATCAGGTGCGCGATGGGAATGCTGAATACCGCCAGGAAGACCATCGCTCCGCCGAGGAAAAAGACATCCCGCCAGAGCCGGTTGCGGATCGAGGTTTGTTCCTGGATCACACCCCGCATCGCCTCCCGTGAAGTGGCCGAAGGAATGTTTTCGACCGCCATCAGGTCGCTTGCAAAAAAACGGCTGATCCCCCACACCGCGATCAACAGCAACAGCCCCTCCGTAAATTCCGGCCGCATCAGCACCTGGACGGTTTTCTCCCCCAGCTGGGGGAGATCGCGCAGCGTGAGGCTGGGTCCATGGGTGGACCAGATCAGCACCAGGAGGGCGATCAGCCAAAACGCCCATTCGGGGACGAACTGCTGCCACCATTCCCGGCTGAGGACCGGATGTTGTTCAAATACGCGCCGGGTGATCTGCACCTCCAGAGCGACGAGGAACGCGCCGATCGTGACTTCCCGCTGCATCGCCAGCAGACCCGTAAACCAGTCCGCCTCGAACACCGTGATCGCCCGGTGAACGGTCGTCACGAAGCAGACCACCATGACGCTGACCAGAATCATGTTTCCGATCGAGAAAACGGTTACCCGGCGGTCATCCATTGCGGTTCCTGCGGTCATAGCATGGCCCGCTCAAGATCAAGCTCGGAACGGATTTCATACAACGGTATCCCCAAGCCGCGGGCGCGGGCTTCGAAAGCTTCATACCGCAGCACAGGCGCCGTGAGGAACACAAGGCTCTGCAATCCCATGCGGCGGGCGCGCAGCAATTCGTCAAACAGGAGCGCATCCGGCGTCCCGGTGATAACCATCAGCGTGGTCCCCCAGGCCAGCTCCGACGCGCGTTCGCGCAGCATCCCGTTGAAGGGATCCGTATCCGCCAGTTGCACCCGGGCGAGCTTCTCCATCACCAGCATCATGTGGCCGGTTCCGCGGCGGACCGGCAGTGAATGGATCCGGCTGTCGGGTTCAAGCGGATCGAGCCCATTGGTCACCAGGCCGACCGGCTGCCGCTTGGCGGCCACGAACGCCGCAAGCGACGCGGCGGTGACCACCGCCAGTTCGGCGGCATCGATCCGGGTGCGCGATTCGAAATCCCGTTCGCACAAGTTCAGAAAGATCGACACCTCGAGCGCGATCGCCGGCTCGAATTGCCGGACCAGCAGTTTGCCCGCCGCCGCCGAAGCCTTCCAATCGATCCGCCGCAGGGAATCCCCGGATTGGTAATTCCGTTTCCCAATAACCCGGCTGGGATCCTCAAACAGCGGCTGGTGAAAGCGAAGGACGCCGATCGGGGAGAAAGAAGGGATCGGGCACTTCCGGATGGGAACAATTCGCGGATACACCGTCAGGTAATCGGGTGCCCCCTGCCGTTCGCGGACGTCTTCCAGCCCGAGCAGGTCTCCGGATTGCAGGTACAGCGGCCCGATCCGGTAATAGCCGCGTTTATTCCCTCGCAGCAGATATTCCACCGTGGTTTTCGCGCGCGGCCCGAGCGCGATCGCGCGCCGGAAGAAATTTGGAATCGCGAGTTCGACCGGGAGGCTTTCGTGGATCCTCACCCACGGCAGCGGCAGCCAGCCGCGGTTGGCCACCTCGAGCCGGACGCTCACCGTTTCACCCAGCAGCGCCCGGGGATTCAGAGAGCGGGTGAATTCCAGCGCGGCCAGCGCCCGGTCACGCCACCAGCGGCCGACGAGAAACGTACCGATCAGGAAATAGATAATGGTGACAATCGACGGCTCCTGGAGAGTGACGGCCAGGAAGAGGAGGAATAGAATAAAAACGAATACATAACCGCCCACTCACCACATTCCTTCCATTAAGAATTCCCACGAAGGACACGAAGCCTGCCCCGGTTGGGGTAGGCCGGGTGAAAATCTGAAGTTCACGAAGGTCTGTAAAAATTATTTTTTTAAGTGCCCTTATGAAAATCTTCCTGCCCTTCGTGGAATGATCATTACGCGATGGAACCGAGATCCAGCGGTGTTTCGGCCAGCAGCTCTTCCATCACCGCCCGGGTCGTCCGCCCGCGCAGTTCGGCTTCCGGCCGCAGCACCAGACGGTGGGCCAGCACGGCCGGCGCCATGGATTTAACGTCCTCCGGCAGGACATGATCGCGCCCGCGGACCGCCGCCAGCGCCTGGGCGGTCTTGTACAGTGAGAGCGACGCGCGCGGGCTGGCCCCCAGCGCCAAATCCGGATGCGAGCGGGTGCGGCCGGTCAGGCGGATGATGTACTCCTGAAGCGTACCGTCGATGTGGATTTCCCACACCTGTTTCTGCAGCTCCACCAGTTCCGCACACTCGGCCACCTGCTCCAGATGCAGGATCGGGTGTTCACGGCGCAGGTTTATCAGGAGCGTTTTTTCATCCGCCGCGGTAGGGTACCCCATCGTCAGCCGGATCAGGAACCGGTCGAGCTGGGCTTCGGGCAGCGGGAAGGTTCCTTCATACTCGATCGGATTCTGAGTGGCCAGAACCAGGAACGGGCGCGGCAGGGGATGGGTCGATCCGTCGACCGTCACCTGCTGTTCCTGCATCGCCTCCAGCAACGCGGATTGGGTGCGTGGCGTGGCGCGGTTAATCTCGTCCACCAGCAGGATGTTGACGAACACCGGTCCGGGCCGGAACTCGAACTGCGCGCTCTTCTGGTTGAAGACCGATACGCCGGTCACATCGTTGGGGAGAAGATCGGGCGTGCATTGCAGCCGGCGGAATTGGCCGCCGAGACTGATGGCGATCGACCGGGCAAGCATTGTCTTGCCCACACCGGGCACATCTTCGATCAGCACGTGGCCTTCGCACAAAAGCGCCACCATCAGATATTGGATGCTCTCGCGCTTGCCCACCATCACCTGTTCCACATTCCGAACGACACGGTCCACAAAACTGTCAATCGGCGGCATAATAATCCCTTTCCATTCGGGAATGACGGTAACACGCAACCCGCGCTT
>Ga0315536_1000250_pt1 | contig 27086 bp, 26 predicted proteins | sample SalMarSW160230MG_FD_203093 | JGI IMG/M metagenome (GOLD analysis project Ga0315536, IMG submission 203093) | Salt marsh sediment microbial communities from the Plum Island Ecosystem LTER, Massachusetts, United States - Salt Marsh Sediment SW1602-30 ...
GGTTCAACACATCTGTTTCTTTCGAATGACCTTCAATTTGAGTTTTTAAATCTAAAATTTCACTTTCCCTCTCAAACACGGCTTGATTCTTGTCATTCTTCAAACTTTCAATTTCAATATATTTATCCGAGATTGTTTGTTGCAAATCTTTCTTAATGCCTTCCATTTCTCTTTCTTTTTGTTCAAGATCTTCCTCAATTTTAGCTAATTTCTCTAGTGAATCCTTGGATTTTTCTAGATCCTTTTCAATGGTACTAATCTTTTCGTTTGCAGTAACCAATTTTCCCTCTAAATCCTCTTTACTTGATTTAAGTGAGGAAATTTCCTCCTCTAATTTGTTATTCGCTTCTGTTAAGTTCTTTTGTTGTTTTTCAAGGTCAGAGAAGTTCTCACTCTTTTCAGAAAGCATTTTTTCGGAAGTTGCTAATTTTTTACTAGTCTCTGCTAATTCTTTAGCTGTTTTGTCTAATTTATCCATTTGATTTTTTAATTTCTGTTCTAAATCATTTATCTTAGATCGTAAATCTAATAGAAATCTTCCTTCAACCTTAATAGCCTTGTCAGGGCGGGTTTCCGCAAGTGACCAATCAATGCTAATTTTTTATCACCTTTTTTTCAGTTCTTATTATTTTGTAAAGTTATTGATGTTTATTAACTTATTTTCTAAGTTTGTATTTTTTCATGTGAACTATAATTTATCTATCATTACCTACAGATTATTCAAATTCTTTTTTTATGTCGGATAGTTCTCGGTCCGAAATAAATCCTTTATGTACCATCATTTCATTAATTTTATTTAATATTTGAGGAGAATATTCAATCTCAGATAACTCTTTTTCAAGTGATTTAACTTTATCAACTAATTGCTGTGTTTCTTGTTGTGAAATGCTTAATTGTTCTTTTAAGGAAGAAATTTTTTCAATTTTTTCGTCTACTTCCATTTTATGAGTTAGAGTAGATTTATCCTTGAAAATTAATTGTTGTTCTAATTCCGCATTTTTTTCATCTTTAAATTTTAATTCTCCTTGTAATTCTGCGATTTTAGCATTTAATAAAGATAACTGATTATTAAAATCTGCTTTTAATTTGCTATTTTCGGTTTGTAACTCTTCAAATTGCGGTTTTAATTTAGTTAATTCAATATCTACGGTAAGCTTTTGTTCCGAAACCAAATCCAAGTTCTTTTTTGATGCCGTAAATTTTTCATTCATTTTTACTAAGCTTTTTTCCCGACCTTGAAGTTTAGTGGATGTTCCTTTTAGTTCTTCAATTGTATTTTGCAGTTTTTGCTTTGTTTTAGCTAATTCATTTTCTAGTTCAATGGTTTTAGCGTGCAAATCTAATAGTAATCTTCCTTCAATAGGAAATTTTTTTTCGGGTTTCTCTTCAATCTTATCATACGGAATCACTAAAATTCACCTAATTTTCAATGTTAAAATATAGTTCTTGTCGTGATTAATATATATTGATAATTTCTATTTATTAATTGCTTTTATCTATATAAAAATTATTACAAATTTATTATTTTATATGTAATGATTTAAATCAAATATATAGAGATTAGCAGATCAAAACATCAGAATTAAAATGGTAGAAATACATATTGGAACGGCTGGATGGGATTATAAGGATTGGATCGGACCTTTTTATCCCAAAAACCTTGATAAATCTAGATTTTTAACACATTATTCTAACTATTTTGATGTAATTGAAGTGAATTCAACATTTTATAACCTTCATACTATCAATACCCTTGAAAATTGGATTAGCAGAGTGCCTTCTCCTTTTCAGTTTATATTAAAGGTATGGCAAAAAATTACACATGAATTTGATAATCCAAGTTTAGAGGATGATGTTTTCGCGTTTCAAAAACAAATTTTACCCTTTGGAAAAATGCTAAAAGGGCTTTTATTACAATTTCCTCCATGGTTTAAATATTCGGATAAGCATTTTCAACATTTATCTTATATCGTCCGAAAATTCGCAAAAAAATACCGCACGTTTATAGAATTAAGAAGTAATTCATGGTTTGAGGAACCAGATCTCACAAAACTAATTGATGGTGAAAAAACCATATTAGCAACATCTTATCTTGAAAATATTAAACCGAACTATTTTCCTAATCAAGAAATATACTACATTAGGCTAATTGGAGATAGAGAAATTACTAAATTCAATCAGGTTCAAAAGTCTCAAGATAATGCCTTGAGTCACCTTTATTCAAATATTATAAAATTGCAGGAAACTCCTAACATCCGTGAAATCTTCATAATTGTAAATAACCATTTCTCCGGATTTGCTCCTGAAACCGTTAACCAAATAAAAAGAGAAATAAATTTACCTTTCAAAGATTTTGCAAAGCAGAAAAAACTTACTGATTTTTTTTAAGGTTATCACTCAATCTTACGTTTTTACGTCTAAATGCGATTCCTTCGTCAGTTTCAGGACTATTCGACTTATTAATCGAATTAATGAAATTCAATTTTTATTACACAAATGCTAAAAACGTCTCTTTCTTATTTTTTAATCTAGTTTGAATAAAGTGAATCACCATGCAATCTAAATTAAATTTAGAAAGTGCGTATGAAAATTTACGTGAGCATCTCGATAAATATCCTATTGGATTTCCAGTATCCAAAACTGGAGCAGATCTTAGAATTTTGAAACATTTATTTGAACCTGAAGAAGCTGTGATTGCTACAAAATTAACAGATAAATTTGAACCTTTAGATAAGATTTATATGAGATCTAAATTAGATATGGAAATGTCTGAATTGAAAAAGAAGCTTGATATTATGGCAAGCAAGGGAGCTATTCATTATAAAGTAGTGGAAGGTGAACAGTATTATGCTAATGCATATTTGGTTATTGGAATGTATGAGTATCAAGTCAATAGACTCACTCCAGAATTTTTAGAGGATATGAGCGAATATGCTGGAAAAGAATTTGGAATTGAGCTATTCGGAACAAAAATTTCTCAATTTAGAACCGTTCCAGTAGAAAAAAGCGTGATATCAGAACATAGTTTACCATCTTATGAAAAGCTTGAAAAGATCGTAAATAAATCTTCAGGTCCTTTTGTGCTAATAGAATGTATTTGTCGGAAAGCCCACAAAATGGGAGGAGAAACATGTAAAGTTACATCACGATTGGAAACCTGTTTTGGGATGGGAAAGATGGCTGGAATGTATATTAATGAAGGATGGGGTAGAGAGGTCTCTCGTCAAGAAGCTCTTGAAAATTTAAGAAAGAATCAGGATGAGGGGTTGGTTTTTCAAGCAGAAAATATCAAAGATCCCAATTTCATTTGCAGTTGCTGTGGATGTTGCTGTGGTGTTTTGACTAATCTAAAGGAATTCCCGAAAACTGTTGACTTTTTTTCAACCAATTACTATGCTCAAATTGATGAAGATATATGTGTAGGATGTGGAACATGCATAGATATTTGTCAAATCGAAGCCATTAAGATGAAAAATGACATCTCTAAGGTCAATAAAAGACGGTGCATTGGATGTGGGAACTGTGTTGCTGGTTGCCCCGAACAAGCTATCCAATTAATTAAAAAAGATAAAGTTGAAATTCCTCCTGAAACTGAAGATGAACTTTTTGGAAAAATTCTTGCCAAAAAAAGAGAAATTCGATCAAATTAAATTTTTATTTTTTTATATTGAAATCTTTTAGCTCTTCATGAATAATGCCAGTAGCAAATTGATCTTCACTATAATATAAAAATAAAAAAGAAAATTAAAAGAAATTTACAAATATGCTCATTCCAAAACCCCATAATAAAATCCCTTGCACGAAGCAAAAGACCATTATGAGGAATGCAATTGGGGGCCAAGAGAGAAATTTTGAAATCGCTTGCAGGATACCTATATAAAATTTGGCTGTTAAAGCAACTAAAGCAGTCACAACGATGAACACGATTATCAAACCTAATTTAGGATTAATCCAATAAGCGATTATTTCGACTGCAGAGTCTGGAACGAAAAGGACTAATGCTAATGCCGCAGCACTGCCCGCCAAAATACCAATTATACTTGCTAATGGCATGTCATTAACAGGTTTGAACAACATTGCAATACCTATGACGATTAAAAATATGCAGGTAAAATGATCTGCCCCATATTCAGTGATCGCAGCAAACCGAAAGCTAGGTGGAATATCTAATATTAGACCCATTGCTCCTGCCCATATATCAAGAATTCCAACGGCAATTCCTAAATATGATAATATTTTTAGAAATCTTGGAAGATTAAATTTCTTTACTTCTTCTCCTTCGGAAGCTTTTCTTCGGGTGAAAGAACCACGCCGTTTTCGTTCATAACCAAGCCATGTTAGCGCTATGAACGCACTGATAAATACCATGACGCCAGCTGATTCTGCTACCCAATTAAAAAATTCTATTTGAAATATCATACCATATCACTTTGTATTTTCAAAAATTTAATTACATATTAGATCGAGCATGATTTTAAATAGTTATTGATCTAATTGCCTTATCAAGAACTCTATTAGTGTTTAAGTCCAAAATTCCAAACACAATTTTTAAATACATGTACTCGATTATTATTGCAATATTTACAAAGAATCATTTCAAATTTGGTTTAAAAAAATATGGATTCTATAGATAATTTGAAAAAATTATTCTTGAAGGAAAATTGGAGATATCTAGTTCTTGTTATCTGGTTGATTGTTGGTGTTGGGCTTGTACAATTTGAAAGTACCCGTCTCATTGGGTTAATCTCGTTCCTACCCTTTCTAACTTTCTTAATGTTCTTGTTTTTATATACATTATTTATTAAAAAGGATGTACAAAAAGTTGCGACGTGGAAAGTATTATTAATATTCATATTTTCGCTCCCAATCATGCTATTAATAGCTTTCTTCTTATTCATATTATTTGCATTTTCTATTTTATCTTATTTCTTCTTTACTTCATGGTTCATACTTTATGGCGCGTTTTTATCAAGTAGGAGATTAGATCGAAATCTCATAGAAAAGAGACATTCTAAAACTCTGAGATCTTTAGAATTTTTTGGAGGATTAGCATTAGCGGTTTTTCTTGCGGTAGGTTATATATTCAACTCCCAGGAAATAGGAGCCTTTTTAGGTGAGAGAATCGCTAGCGTTATGTATCTTTCAAATTACATTGTAATGTTTGTCTTAATCGTTATTGGAGTTTTTACGGTGTTCACTATTATTTTTCTTTTAAAGAAAGTATTTGTTGCTTGGCTAGGACCATGGTTCATACTTTTACTAATTTATACGTTTTACTTGCTTATCAAGATTTTCTTAGCATTCAGGAGTGTTGGTGGAGTGGAAACTTCTTCCGTATTCACGCAGATTATATTACTTTTAGCTGATTTTGGAATTATCTTGTATTCTATCGCTACTTTAATGGGGTCTCAAGCAGAGATGCTCATGTCGAGATTAAAATGGAAGAGAATAGGAATAGATACCATTGTTTTATGGTTAGTTTTTTCCAAAGTTGCCTATGAATTTACCCATTATTTCCCTTTTAGTGAATTCAATGTAATAAGAACGTGGTTTCCGTATATTTCCAATATTGATTTAAATGCAGATTGGGTTAATTTATTTAAAAATATTGCTGTTTTGGCTTTTTTCTTGTTGATGTTATTGTTGGTAGGTTTTTATCAATTTTCGAAATATTATCGGGATCAAAAAAAACAAAGTGAAAAAGTAGACGATCAATTAAGTTCCAAGCAATCTATTCAAGATTTATCAGAAACTGAAGAAAAAACTTATCACGAATATGAAAAGGAAGCTTTACCAAAGGAAGGGTTTAATTTCATTCCATTCGATTCCACAAAAACCATTGAAGAAAAGCCAACAATATTAGAGAATGCAAAAGAAGATTTAAATAAAAAAGATGAAACAGAATCACATTCTGATGAAATGGATGATAAGGATTCGATTTAACCAAATTCCCCACTTTTTTTCTTTTTATAATTTATTGATTTTAGAGGGATTAATGGTTTAATAATTAGTTTTATTAACCAAGATATCAGATGAAAATGTACATGTCCGTTTATAAGTGATATAATTGAGTAATTGTGATAATCTTATAGATAAAGAACTCTTTCTCGAAAAATTTGAAAAATTGTCGCTGAAAGTCGAAAAGTTGACAGAAGAAATATCAATAATGAAAAATAAAATAGATAAATCCAATAAAATTAACAGATCTTTTGGTTTAGACGCAATAAAGCAATCACAACCCTTGAATTTTACTCGAGAAGTAAATGGGATCAGTAGTCCTTCTAAGAGATATATCTTTTCTATCCGAAGTATAGTAGAAAATTGGAAGGGCAGAAAAAATGATTATCTCCTAGTCATAAGGCAGCAAGATAAAGAAACGCAGAAAGATTTAAAAGCATTAGGTATAAGGATTCCTATTGATGATATAAAAAATATAGAAACTCTTGCTCGTGAAATAATTTCACTATTATATGTATCTTGTGAATTAAAAGGTTTAGAAATTAATGAAATTCTAAGAGACCTTCTTACTCAAATAAATGATAACGGAAATGAAATGATCCAAGAAGTAAAGAGAAAAATGGCATTAGGACCATATTAAATTAATTTTTTCTTAGCTATATTATTGTCCTGAAAAACTTTTTCAGAAGAACTTCGTGAAATTTATGTTTCACGAAAAAATTGATCTTTAGATTATAAATAAATAATAAAATTACTTAACGTTCTCCTTCTATTAATCCTCTGGAGTTGGTAATATTAACCGTCACATTTTCAATTTCAACATTGATTTTATTAATTTCATCTTGAAGAGATTGAGTAGTTTTTGTAAGTGTTTCCAGATCGCCTATTTCATCTCCTTTATTAACTTTATCTATTAAAATAAGATTTTCTGAGAGTAGATCTTGTTTTGACTGTAAATTCATTTTCATATTCTTTAGTTCTTCCTCATTAACTAAAATTTCTTGGAGTAAGATTTCTTTTTCGTTCATATCAATTAAGCTTTCGATTCTTGATAAATAGCGTTTAATTGCAGTCAATTTTAAATCAGTATCATCTTCTTTTTTAAAAAAAAGAGCAATGTTACTATCCTCTCCCAGTTTTAATATTATCATTGAAATCTCATCAGTTTCAAATATTAATTTATTATATTCTTTATATGTGAAATTGCATAATTCATAAAGAATTTTGATGTGAGCTATACTTTCTGCTAAATTTTCGCCAATTTTAGGTACATTCATGCTCGATTCAAAAGTAGTTTGATATACCGTACCATTATTATAATACATGACGATATGAAGCACTTCTGGCATTGCTCTTTTGATTCTTTGGATATTTTTAAAGACCATTTTTATCACCGGATTATAGCGTTTCTTATTTTTATAAAAAATTGATTTATTTTTATTTTCTTCCTTTTTTGAGAAATGAAATTCATAAAATACATGAATGCTACTAAAAAGGCTATAAATATTACTGTTATAAGACCGATTCCAAGGTTAAATAACAATAAATAATAAACTGTAATAAGGGCTAACTGATAATTAGTAACGACAAATCCTAATTTAAAAAATTGCTTGATACTTATCGGTCTTTTGTTTTGTTGTGCAATATTCACAACAAGGATATTATCTCCAAGTGGTGTTAGATTATCTCCCCAATTTGCACCGAATGCCAAGCTATAGAATAAACTTTTTCTTAAGGAGGATGATACGCTCCCTGAAATGTCGCCAACTACTGGGATCAGAACCTTGGTTATAGGGATATTATCTATCGCACTGCTGAAGTAAGCTGATATCCATAAAACCATAATCAACTGAAGAATGGGAATTCCTGCGCCTAAAAATAATAACATATCTCCTACTATATTTGTTGCTCCCATAATCTCAAGACCACCCGTTATGATAAACACACCAATGAGATAAAATATTAACTCTAAATCAACTTTCGATAATATTTCTTTTGGGTCTAATTTGCTAATAATTATTAATATCAAAGCAACGCTTAATGCTAATATATCAGACGAGATAATACTTGAAGGGATAAATACAAATAAAATAAATAATACAATCAAACTTGTTAAAGATTGGACTAATAGTCGTTTATTTTGAATTACATTCCAAACATTATACTCCTTCAAGACATTTGAACTTTCTTCGGGAACTTTTAACTCGTCTTTATAAAGAAGTATGAAAAGTATTAACGTAAAAACAAAAATTACTAAAGAAACTAATCCAACATTAAGAAAAAATTCTACAAATTCAATGTTAGCGTAATTAGTAATTAATATGTTTGGTATTGATGAAATCATAAATATTGTTCCACCCACGTTCACCAAAATGGCTTGAGTTAGAATATATGGGCTTGGATTAATATTTAACATTCTAGAAACAGTAATAATTAACGGAATTATGATGATAACAGTGAGAATATTGTTTAAAATGGCAGAAATTAACACAGTAACACAACATAATATGATCATGAGAAGAATTGGTTTTCCTTTTGATAATTTAATTAGATAGCCCGCGATAAATTGAAATGTACCTGCCTGATGGGAAATTTCAACTATGAGCATCATGGAAATGATTAGCACTAACGAATGAAGATTCACATACCCCTCAACTTGGGTACCAAATAACAAATCAACTATGAGAGTATAATTGTATCCTTCTAAAAATACAAGTGCTAGATAACTAATTACTGCTCCAGCTAAAGAAGCTATCGCTCTGTTTAGCTTATCTGTTATTATCAGAATTATTAGCCCAATGAAACATGCTAGTATTATGATTACTGTTATTATCATTGATAGTCGATACCGCTTATTTAATTAAAGAATTAATGAACAATCATTTATTAAGGAATCATGTTTCTCATATAAAATGAGTTTAATTCTTTCTAATTCGCTTAGATTTTCCATAAAACCAGTCCTTTAAATTTAGTCTATATCTCAAACTCTTTTCAAGATTGTTAAGCTTTTAAATGTTTCCACATTATCTAAAAAAGAAACTATATGATAAAAAAGTTATATGCATTCTAAAAAAGAAATTTAAAATGAAAGAAAGAAAAAAAATTGGGGAGCCCCCTGGCTCTTTAATATATGCCGGAGAAAGAAAAAAAATCAAATCTCAAACTGTATTTATTAGATACAATAAAGATGAATTTGTAATCTCTGAATCAGAGTTAGAGGATAATGAGGTTGAGACATTCAACTTAGAGAAAAATAAAGTAAATTGGATAAATATAACTGGATTAGCAAATATTAAACTCATTGAAAAAATTGGGCTTTCCTTTGATTTACATCCTTTAGTTCTTGAAGATATTTTAAATCCCTCACAAAGACCAAAAATAGAAGAATTTGATAAGTATATCTTCATAATTATAAAGAAATTATTATGGGAAGAAAAAACAGCAGAATTTAACCAAGAGCAAATAAGCTTAGTATTAGGACCTAATTTTGTGTTATCATTCTCAGAGGAAGAATCTGATCTATTCAAAACTATAATCGACAGAATTCAAATTCCAAAAGGGAGAATTCGCATTATGGGTGCGGACTACCTCCTTTATTGTTTAATAGATTTAATTGTAGATAATTATTTTATTATAATGGAATTTTTAAATGAAAAAATCGAAAATATCGAAGATACTTTGGTTAGCAATCCTGAACCAAGTACTTTACAAGAAATATATGAATTAAAAAAAACGATAATTGAACTCCGTAAGTTAGTATGGCCTTTAAGGGAATTAGTGAATAAATTACAAAGACAAAAATTAGAGTTGATATCCGATGAATTACAGATATATATCAGGGATATCTATGACCATATATTTAGGATTACTGAAACTTTAGATAGTTTTCGAGAAATCATATTTGGAATGCTTGACATGTATTTATCAAGTGTAAGTAATAAAATGAATGAAATAATGAAAGTTTTAACAATTATTTCGACAACATTCATACCTTTATCCTTTCTTGCGGGTTTTTATGGAATGAATTTCATTTACATGCCAGAATTATCATTTGTTTTATCATATCCAATTCTGATTATTGTGATGTTTTCAATCTTTTTCATTATGATATACTTCTTTAGAAGAAGAAAATGGCTGTAGAATTATTTTTATAATGAAATAAATTTTTTATCATTTTATCTATAAAGGGCTGCCTTATTTACTGAATACGGATTTTCTAATAATCTCATCATTAAAAATAGAGAGTTTCCTTTAAGTATAATCGGATCATATTAATTGATGGTGTTGTGCTTCACGATCATTAATTATTTCAATATATCATAAAGCATCACCGCTATAGTATAAAAGGCTAATTCAACATTTTCACCAGTTTTAGCACTGGTTTCAATGTAACCTAAATTAAGGTACCTCGCAAGATCAGCCCCCTTTTCAGAAGTGCTCTCGATCAATTGACCAATATCTTTTTTATTTCCAATAATATAACCTGCTAAAGCAGGTCTATCTGTTAGTTGGCTTTGAATGTCATAATACCAATTAGTAACGCTATCTAACGAGCTTGGCTTTGATAGATCAAATATTAGGAATAAACCATCGGAGCCCAAATAAAATTGTTGTCGCATATTTGCAAATTTTTGTTGTCCAGCGATATCCCAAAGCACCAATTGAATATAGGAGTCTTTAATTTTAAAAATTTTATCCGAAACATGAACACCAAGAGTAGGGATATAATGCCTTCGAAATGCGTTGTTAGTAAATCTTAATATTAATGATGTTTTCCCAACAGATGGATCCCCACAAATTACAATTTTAAATTTATAATTGATTAAATTAGCTTCTTTTATTTTTTGATCTGGAAATGCCTTAGCGCTTTCTTCTGCAATTTCGTTATTTCTAAATTCGTCTAAGGATTGGTTAATAGTGATAGTGAGTTTATTTAAAATATCTATGTAATTCGCTCTCGGAGCTTTTGCTTTTTGCAATTCTGCGATTTTTCCAGCCACTTCTTCAAATGGAATATCAAGAAAGTTCAAATATTTGTAATAAATAACATCATCAGATTCATCAAACAATAAAGTAATGGCACCTTGTCCAATTCCTCCTCTCCTTGACTCATCGTTCCAATCTACATATTTTATTAATCCCTTCAAATTCAATGAAGGAAATGGAAGAATAACTAAAGATTTTGGAATAAGACCGCTTTCTCCTGATAGGACTGTAATAGTTTTAACACCAATATGAAGTCTTTTTGATGTGGGTATATCTCCCAACCATACAAATGGATTTGGTCCCACTTCATCATCCAATTCAGTGTATAAAATTCCTTTTATTAGTTTTGTTTCCATAGTTAAGTGATATTAATCTAAACAAAAAATTAACCCTTTCTTAATATAAATATATTATAAAAATATAAATAATGGTGTTTTTTTATTTACTAATCTTAGCAAACACCTTCCTTGCATCATTACTTAAGCAAATTGCCTTTTTTATTAAATAATCAATTAATCCTAATTAGGAATTATTAAATATTTCAAGATCATTCTTATTGATTAGTTATAAAATCGAAAATCAAACCACGTATAGATGATATATATTGGATTATGAAGATATTATTTTTGAAAAGTATGATGGTATAGCCCGTATAACCATTAATCGCCCTCAACGATATAATTCGTGCACGCAACAAACTGTTCATGAACTGATTGACGCACTTAATCGGTGCATGGATAATGAAATAGGAGTTGTTGTGTTTACTGGGACTGGAGAAAAAGCCTTTTGTACGGGTGGTGACCAAACCACTCGCGAGAAGGGAGGCTACAAGGGAGAGTACATGTTACCATTAGAGGTTGGATGGCAACATGTCACCCATTTGATTCGCACCCTACCCAAACCTGTTATTGCTCGAGTAAACGGATATGCTATTGGGGGAGGACATGTATGGCATGTTGCTTGCGATTTGACTATAGCTGCAGAACATGCCCAACTCGGTCAAGCAGGACCTCGGGTAGGTTCTTTTGATCCAGGTTATGGTACAGGTGATTTAATGCGCGCAGTAGGTGTAAAACGTGCAAAAGAAATATGGTTTTTATGTCGGCGATATACTGCCCAACAAGCATTAGAAATGGGACTTGTTAATGCAGTAGTCCCTTATGACAAATTAGATGAAGAAGTAAATATCTGGTGTCAAGAATTATTAGAGAAGAGTCCCACAGCGTTAAAAATGTTAAAGTTTGCTTTTTTGGCTGAAAGTGATGGTACTTCGGGAATCACCCAGTTAGGCGTTGGAGGTCTTTCTCTTTACTATAACACCGATGAAGCAGTAGAAGGGAAAAATTCTTTTATTGAAAAAAGAAAACCAGATTTTAACAAATTTAGAGAGTGACAATCTATGGAAATTCAAAATGTGTGCATCATTGGTGCGGGTACAATGGGTTCCGGAATCGCACAACTAATTGCGATTAACGGTTATTCAGTAAATTTAGTGGATTTAAGTGAAGATTTATTAAATAAGATAAAAGAGAAAATTGAACAGAATATAGATCGCCATTATGTAACCACAAATAAAATCTCAAAGGAAGAAGCAAGCAAGATTCTTAGTAATATTCATTACTTTACAAACATTGAAGAAGCAATAGATAAAGTACAATTAGTAATTGAAGCTATTTATGAAGATATGAATCTTAAACAAGTTCTTTTTGAAAAACTAGATTCAATTTGCGAAAATCACGTCGTTCTAGCCTCAAATACTTCATCTTTAAGTATAACAGACATAGCTTCTAAATGTAAGCATCAAGATAGAATTGTAGGAATCCACTTTTTTAATCCAGCTACAGTAATGAAATTGATAGAGCTAGTTAAAGGAGATAACACGACAAATGAGACATTAGAAATCGCTAAAGAGTTTTCAAAACGATTAAATAAAACTGTAGTTACAATCAATGATTCCCCTGGTTTTGTAACTTCTAGATTAATCTATGTATTATGTAACGAAGCTATTAACATGAAAATGGAAGGAATTGCCAGTACCGAAGATATTGATACCGCTTGTAAACTCGCATTCAATTTTCCCATGGGTCCCTTAGAATTAAGTGATTTAGTTGGATTGGACATTTATAATAATATCGGAGAATATTTGAATAATGAATTTGGAGATAAATATAAACCAAGTTTCCTCTTAAAAAAAATGGTAAATAATAACCAATTAGGTAGAAAATCACGGAAAGGTTTCTATGATTATTGAACTGACATTTTGATTCCTAAATAATTTTTTTAATTAGTTTTTTAATTCTTCTCTGGCAATAATTAAATTCTGTATTTCTGTGGTTCCCCCTCCAATCATAAAAAATTTAGCATCTCGCATGTATCTTTCAACGGGATAATTATCCGTATAACCATTTCCTCCATGAATTTGAACCGCTTCAGAAGTAATTTCTAAAGCTGTCTTACTTGAATATGATTTTGCCATTGATGCTTCTTTAGTAAAATTTATTTTCATTTCTGAAAGTTTTGCGGCACTATAAGTTAACAATCTAGCAGCTTGTAGTTTAATTGCCATTTCCGCAATTTTAAATTTAATTATTTGAAAGGATGCTATTGGTTTATTGAATTGAATTCGTGTTTTGGCATACTTTTTTGATTCTTCCAAAGCTGCCATCGCTATACCATTACACTCAGAACTCAATGTTATTCTTTCGATGTTAAATACATCCATCAAATTATTAAAACCATTTCCTTCCGTTCCAATCAAATTATCTTGGGGAACTTCAACATCTTTAAGTTCAAGATTTCCGTTATATATGCCATTTATTCCCATCAAGTTATATGGGTTCTCAATGCTTAATCCTGGTGTATCTTTTTCAACCAAGAATACACTAATACCTTCTCGAGAATTCACATTCTGGTTTGAAATGGCCCAAATAAAATAGTAATCGGATATTCCTGCGTTGGTAATAAATCTCTTGGAACCATTTAATAAATATGAATTTCCCTTCTTTTCTGCTATAGTTTTAATATCCGCTACGTTAGATCCTGCCATTTCCTCGGTAACACAGATACTGCATATTTTATCTCCTGTCGCAACTTGTTTAAGATATTTCTCTTTTTGCTGTTCATTGCTAAACTTATTGAGGAGATATCCCATTAATATACAAGGTGTTCGGGAAACTGAAACTGCCACGTTGATTTTTGAAATTTCTTCTGTAATCATGCAATGAGCAATAATTCCTAATTCTGTTCCTCCATATTTCTGAGGAATTAAAGGTCCAATCAAACCTTGTTTTCCTAATTTCTTTAATAAAGTAATAGAAATTTTATCAATATTATTGAGATCATTTTTAATTGGTTCTAATTCTTCTTTTAAAAAACTTATAACACGTTTTTTAATCATGTGAATTTTATCTGTAAAAAATAAATTTTCCATAATAACATCTGATTTTTGATTTCTAATTTATAAATTTATTAAAAGGGCAATGAAGATTTATTTTATCCTTGTATAATATGTATTTCTAAACTTATTAAGATAAGATAAATAATCACTTAAAAATTAAGAATTCACAGAATTTGTTGAGAAGATCATTATGATAGTTTTCATAATTTTTGTAAGTGTTTTAGATAAATATAGAAAAATCAATTTTATAGCATAAATGATTTCATAAATACATTGCTATAGGATTAGAAAAAGTAATTCTCACTTTTTTTCTAATTCTGCGAAAAAATCATCAAATTCATCACTTTTTTTAACATTAGCTCTTTTTGTTGAATAATAATAACCCAAAAAGATTCCAATTATTATCGTAAGGACAAAAACCATAATTAAGTTAGAGACAAAAAGACTCAAAAAGATAACGAAATTTAATCCATAATAAGGTATGGTTATCATCCATTCAATTATAGAAAGAGTAAGAGAAGTTAAAAGAGCACCTAAAAGGATAAAATAAAAACTGACCTTACGTATTTCTTTTTCGGGTTTGCAATATCTAAGAGTAAAAATCATACCAATAACAGCTCCGAGAATTACCCCGATGTCTCCATAATACAAAAATAGATAAAATGGTAAGATAAACAGTAAAACAGCACTTATAATGTCAAAAATGATTATCCCTACAAGGAGAGTGTGCTTTTTCGCGATATAAAGAAAATAATTTAAAATAGGAATATACGTCACCTTTTAGAATTATAAATTAATTTTGATGTGAATAATACTATTATTAATGATTTAAGTTATTAATTTTGTATAAATTTAATTAAAAAAAAAGTTATTTTGCTTTCAAACTTTCATAGAATATATCATCATCGAGATCATCATCACTTATGAGTCTTTTTGGTTTTTTCATCCTAAAATATAATCCCTCTATCAAACCAATAGACAGTCCTATTATCACAGCTTCAAGAAAATAATAAATAAAGATATCTAAAAAGCTAATAGGGAATACAAATGAAAAAATAGCCCAATCAAAAACACTTAAAGAAATAGCAGCTAAAATTGAACCTCCCAAAGCCGTGATTAAACCAGTTTTTAGCGCGGTTTGATATTCCTTCATATTTTTCAAAGCAAAATAAGCACCAATAGCAACACCTAAAACCATTTGAATATCTCCTAAACGAAATATTCCGCCGGAATAAATCATATATGCAATGAATGTTATAAGATCGGAAATAATGATGCCTGCTAAGACATTCCACTTTTTTGCTGTTTGATATAAATCCGCTATAAAAGACACGTCTAAGCCACCATTATCGATCCCTTATTTTTTGTAATTAATATTAGGTTCTTTTTGATCAGAAGCATGAATTAGATTCAATTCCGTTTCACTGTCAAACACGTGTATTTTCTCCATTGGAAAAGAAATATATCCTTTATCATCCATCTTGGCATCATAAAATCCTGGTACAGCAACCATACCCTGAATCTTATCAGGAAACTCGAATGTGACCATTGTATCCGGACCAAGAAATTCTACAACAGTAAGAGTTACCTCAAATGAATTATCATGCTTATTAGGAGTAATTGTAATATGTTCTGGCCGGATACCTAGTATAACTTTATCTGAAGGATTTTTCTTAATTTTGGATATGATTTCATTTGATACAGGATACTTATGTTCTCCAAAGATTATTTCTTGTTGTCCTGATGGACCCATTTCGGCATCAAAAAAATTCATCGAAGGAGAGCCTATAAATCCCGCAACAAATTTATTTATAGGTTTATTATATACTTCACTCGGTGGACCTATTTGCTGGAAACTACCATTATTTAAAATTGCAATTCGATCTGCCATTGACATTGCTTCCACTTGATCATGTGTCACATAGATTTGAGTAATTTTAAGTTTTCGTTGTAATTTAATGATTTCCCCTCTCATCTGAATGCGTAATTTAGCATCTAAATTACTTAAAGGTTCATCAAATAAAAATACAGTTGGATCTCGGACAATAGACCTTCCTAAAGCAACTCTTTGGCGCTGTCCTCCACTAATCTCTCCTGGTTTTCTATCTAACAACGTAGAAATATCGAGTAATTTAGCTGCACTTTCTACTTTTTTAGTAATTTCATCTTTATCCATTTTGGCAAGTTTTAGAGAAAACTCCATATTTTTCCGAACATTCATATGGGGATATAACGCATAACTTTGGAAAACCATTGCCACCTTTCTTTCTTTAGGAGGGAGGTATGAGACATCAGCATCGTCAAAAAAAACTTGACCACTACTAACATACTCTAAACCAGCAATAATGTTTAAGCATGTAGACTTTCCGCAACCAGAAGGTCCTACTAATACCATAAATTCTTGATCTTTTATCTCAAGATTGATTTTTTTTAAAACTTTTACAGATCCAAAATTCTTTTCTACATCAACAAGTCGTATTCTTACCATTCATTATCACCTTTTTTTTAACCTTTAACAGCTCCTCTTGTTAATCCACTTATTATTTTTTTCTGAAATATAAGTACTATAAGTACTAATGGAATAGTTGAAATTGTGGTAGCCGCTAATAGGACAATATCTGTGTTCCAATTTGCCGTTAAACTTAGATCATTTTGAACATACCTTAGTATTGTTCGTGGTACGGTTTGAATCTGAGGATCGATTAAAAAGACCTGAGCAAATAATAACTCATTCCATGATGCAATGAAAACCAAAATCGCTGTAGTAAATATTCCAGGTATTGTCAATGGAAGTATTACTTTCCGTAAAACTTGAAAATTGGACGCACCATCAACTTTTGCGGCTTTCCATAAATCCGGTGGAATTTCTTTAAAGAAAGCGACTAATATAAAAACCGCTAAGGGTAAATTAAACGCCGCATATGGCAATATGAGTGTAAATAAATGATTAAATATACCATTTGCATATGAATCTCCAAAATCTACAGGGGGTATAATGCTAGAAATTAAGATCGTCTGAATATAAAAGGGAATAACGATGATTAGAGGAGGAAGACTATTCATTGAAAAGACGAAACTACTGAGTCCACTCTTGAAAGGAAATTTAAATTTTGCAATGGCATATGCAATTAAAATCCCTGCAAAGAGTACGATGAGCACCGTTAATCCAGAAAGTATCACCCCATTTACAAGTGGTACATTAAATGTTGTTCCATAAACTTGTGAATTAGTGAATAAAAGTTTATAAGCATCCAAAGATATGTATTTTGGAAAAAGTTCAAATGATGTTTGTAAAACCGTGTTATAAGGGTTTCTAAAAGACCTTAACGCAATCCAAATGAAAGGTCCAGCACAGAATAAACACATGGCTAATACCATGAAAGCAAACACTACTCTCTTTATGTACCGTGATATTATGTACCACTGAACTTTCCTTTGAGAAATTGTTATTGATTTATGTTCCAATTCTAATGGCAATATGATTTCCACTATGTTATCTTGTTCGAGTGATAAACTTTTTATTGCATCTATTTGGGATTGATCACCAATAGTTTTTTGAGTTTTATCTGTCTCTTTTTTCTTTAAATCCTCAATTTCTGAAATCGCTTTAGTTTCTTTTTTACTAATTCTATGACCCATTTTACTCCAAGCCTTTTGCAAGAAATTTTTGCCGCCTTTTTGTTTTTTATCCCTTCTTCGCGTAAAAAGAAGAATAAAAAAAGCGAATATGATAACAAAAAGGAGTAATATGACCGAAATGGAGGAAGCTAAGCCATAATCTCCGTTTAACCATAGTTGTACTGCTTGCCAAGTTAATGAATGAACACTGTCATCTTTGAAGACAACAATAGCATCATAAACTCGTAATGCCTCCATGGCTCGAAATATTAATGCTATTCCAACTCCCGGTTTTATAAGGGGCCAGGAAATGTATCTAAACTTTTGCCACCCACTTGCTCCAGCAATATCTCCTGCTTTATATAAATCTTCTGGGACAATCTGGAGTGCTGCTAATATAAGTAAAGTAATAAAAGGGGTAGTTTTCCAAACATCGATGGTTATAGCAACCATCATTGTAAGAGTAATAGGAACTGCTTCAAGATGTGTACCAAATGGGACCGGTCCTAATAATGTAAACAATACGGGTGCATCTGGTCCAAAGAATGACACAGTTTGTAAACCTAATAATTGAAGTATGCTATTTACTAGACCAAAATTTTCAGCGGGATTAAATATTTCAAACCTAAAAATTGTAGCTGATGCTACCGTAGGTAATGCCCAAGGAATTAAAAGTGTGGTTCGTGCAATCCCTCTTCCCTTAAACTTCTTGTTTAAAATTAACGCAAAAATTAAACCTAATATGAATTCGAAAATTAAGGAAACTATAGAAAAAAAGAGTGTTTGATAGGTATAACGCCAAAAATTACGACTATTATAATTTCCAAACACCAAAAGTTCATAGTAATTGACGATAGTAACATGCCTTCCAAAATAACCGGTTGCGGCTTTGCTATCTGTAAAACTGATAAATAGACCAATCACAATAGGAATTAAGATGGCGAAAGCAAAAATAAATAAAGCTGGAACTAATAGTGTGATCACGAATTTCCTATCTTTTTCGGGTTTTTGTCGCTCTTTTCCAGGAATCTTAAATTCTACTTTTTCTAATAACGTTGTCGTACTCATTTATAGTGTCAACCTATTTATTAATAATTTATAAAAAAAAAAAAAAATTTAGATTTTATTATGACGCTTTCTTATCATGATTATAAGTCCCAATGCTGACATAGCCGCAACAACAATCAGGGCAACATCATATCCCGGAATAGCGGGTACAGTAGGAGAACCAGCTAAGATATCTTCGATATTTGTTTGCATATCAGATAAACCTTGAGTAACTGTTTTCCCACCACTAAGAATGTTGCTAAAATCATTTGAAATTGCAACTGAGATTAATGGATATTGAGATTCTACAGGTCTAGAAAGTGTTTGATCTAACTGGGTGGTCCAATTTGAAATCCATTCGAATCCTGTTGGAGGACTAGCATACACTGATTTCAATGCTGGAAAGTTTGAAGTATTTACCAATTCTACTTCTTGAGCGTTTAGTTTACCTAAATATTTAGTAAGATTAACTGCTCCTGCTCTTTGAGCACTATTTATAGCTGAAGGGATTGCTAATATAGCTCCGCCAACGCAACTTGTCTTATAATTCGTGGCTCCTGCAAAATGAGGTAAGGGAGCAACTCCAAAGTCTATTCCATTATCAATCGAAGCTCCATAGCCAAAAGTCCATTGTCTCATGAATATTGAATTATTTTGATTCCAGGTTGTTACAGAGGAACCCTCATCCATTACTAATCCAACTCTTGGAATTATATATGGATTTGGAGAACTTGGTGTTCCTTGAACCCCAGTGTATTGAGGTGGTATCAAGTTCTGGAAAAAGGTCATTGCATCTGCTAATTTTGAATTTCCGGCAATGTTCACTGTATTACCTACAATTAGATCTGTGGCACCATTACTTCCGGCAACTTCAAAGAAATTACATACCCCACCTTCATAGTTATCTAATTGTCCTACCCAACCCACTAAATTGGGATTATCTAGGGTACCAGATTCATTATTGAGTATGTAATTTGCTGTTGCTTTTAAACCTTCCCATGTTGTAAAATTAGCGGTAGTTAAACCATTTAGATCCATTAAATCCTTTCGATAGAATAATATACCTAAATTCATAAAATAAGGATAAGCATAATAATGCCCATTATAGGTACACGCATCTACCATACCACCAACGAAATTGGCCATTTCACTAGCACTTACATAGCTATCAAGAGGAATAATCCATCCATTATCAGCAAAAAAACCTGTCCAAACGACATCCATACCAACGACATCATATTCAGTACTTGATGATGCCAACGCAGCTGATAAAGTTGTTAGTTGAACAGTAGCATCAGATCCAGATGAAGCCACAGTAACACTATTTACTCCAGATCCTAATGGATCAGCTAGAAAATCAGCTACAACAAGTTGTACTGCGGGTACTTGCTGATCGGTAACAATTATTTTTAAATCAACTCCTGCAGAAGATTTGGGTACAGCTGTTTTTAAGTCAATTTTTGTAACGGCTCCAATGAGAAATGTCGCTGTAATCATTGAAAAAACCATGATAGAAAGTAAAAAAATATTGTTTAATTTTCTCATGTTTGTTTTTCCTTCTTTGTTTTTTTACATTCAAATTAAAAAATTTTTTTTTGTTAGATTTAAGTCATCAATTAAAAAAACAAGTAAGAAATATGATGTTTTCATTTATAAAGTTATAGTTAAAGAATTATCAATTTAGGAGAGACCTAAAGACTATAGTAAAAAATTTTATATACATAAATTCATTATAAATTAATTTAAAATCACCAATTCTATACCAATAAAAGAATAAAGAGATTGAAAAAAGAATGGTAAAAGATATGAATTCAGTCCTGAATTCCTATGAGACTCTCTTAGGAAAAGAACCAGTAGAAATCATTAAAAAAAAAGCAAAAGAGTTTGAAAATAAATCTATCCTTCACGTAAATGCTACTAAATTTGGCGGAGGCGTTGCTGAAATATTACAAAACATGATTGTTTTAATGGAAGAACTCGATCTTGATGTTAAATGGAAAGCGTTTTCCGCACCTGATAGTTTCTTCCAGATATCAAAAAAGATGCATAATGCATTACAAGGAGATTATAAAATAAAATTTTCAACGGAAGAAGTAAATCAATTCCTAGAGCAAGCAAAAGATATTTACGATCAAGTACATCCTGAAGAAGATTTTGTAATCATCCATGATCCTCAACCATGCCCCATCATAAAACATGCAGAAAAAAGAAAAGGAAAATGGATTTGGCGCTGTCACATTGATACTTCGAATCCAAATCCTAAAGCGTGGGATTTGATTTTTCCTTTTCTTCAGAAATATGATGCTCGTATTTTTACAATGAAAGATTTTGCAAAATCAGAATTAAATGACCCGATATTTTACATTACACCCTCGATCAATCCTTTTTCAGAAAAAAATAAAGAGTTGGATCTTGAGAAAGCCAAAAATATTGTTCAGAAATATGTTCCCCTTGATATACCAATAATTACTCAAGTATCTCGGTTCGATCCTTGGAAGGATCCTTTAGGAGTAGTAGATGCGTATAATAAAGTCAAAGAGAAAATTCCCATTCGCTTGGCTTTAATTGGGAGTTTAGCACACGATGATCCTGAGGGTGTAGAATGGCTTGAAAAAGTAAAGGACTATGCGAATGGTGATGAAAACATACATATTTTAACAAATTTAGATGGGGTTGGTGACATTGAAGTAAATGCTTTTCAACGAGTTTCTAAAATAATTGTACAAAAATCACTTCGAGAAGGATTTGGACTAACCGTAACGGAAGCTTTATGGAAAGGAACTCCCGTAATTGGGGGAGATGTAGGAGGGATTAGACTTCAGATTAAGGATGGCGAAAGCGGGTATTTAGTTAATAGTATTGATGAAACAGCGGAAAGAATATTATATTTACTAAAGAATCCAAAAATAGCTGAGAATATGGGAAAAAAAGGACGAGAAAAAGTGAAGAATGAATTTCTTCTAATCCGTCATTTTGAAAAGTATTTAGATTTATTTAAAAGCATATCGAAATAAAATAACTATGAGATAAAAAAAGAGACTTTATAAAAGTCTCTTATTCCATAAAATTATCTGAATTTTGAGTTCTATTTATAAATTTATTAAATGAATAATAAAGATTTTTTTTTAACTTGGATGACCTTATATTTTAAAAACCAGAGTGAAATGAATGACAAACCAAAAATTAATATGTCGAAATTGCGGAGAAAATCCGAACGAGATTTTTTATGAATGTATAGAATGTGCAAACCAACTATGTGATAATTGTGTAAATATCTGTCCACATTGTAATGGTGCTCTCTGTGATGGTTGTTATCGTTATCATAAAAAGAATTGTAATTAAATGAAAGGTACTTATTTCTTAGTGATTCATATCCAAAAAAATTCTTTCATCAATATTGGAGCACTCGGATTAATAGAATTTCAGGAAGGATATTATATTTATGTAGGTTCAGCCATGGGAAATAAAGGTTCGAGTACTTTAATAAATCGCGTTAAAAGACACGTTGATTCTTCTAATAACAAGAAAATGTATTGGCATATTGATTATCTACTTGATTGTAAATATAGCTATATATCTAAAATTTTCTTATTTCCCTCTACTGAACGTTTAGAATGCGTTCTTTCTAAAGAACTTAAGGATTCTTGTGATAATTACATCAGAAATTTTGGGTCTTCTGACTGTAATTGTGATAGTCATTTATTTTATTTCTCAAAACTCCAAAATTTATCATCTTATTATGATTATCATGACTGATAAAAAGATAATGAGTATTATTTCAGTAATGATTCCAAAATATTTGTACCTCCAATTTGGGAGCCATCCGAATAAATTATCACGAAGCCAATCAGAATGTTTATGCAAATACCATCCCTGACCCCAATTTGGATTTTCTCCTGATTTCACTTTTCTTTTTTGAAGGGGCCTTAGTATGAACCAATCCCATATATCGATTATGTTCGCAAATAAAATTCCTAACCAATAGGGTATTATTAAAATGAATATTGATAATATAGAAGCAGAATAAATTATAACATGCCAAATAACCCAAAATTTATCATCCTTCTTCGCATCAGGGGTATGATAAGTAAGTTTAGATAATGCATCAACTATTAAATGTGAAAGATATGCGAAGAAAATTGTAGAGAATATATTTAGAGGGAATAAAAAATATCTAAAACATGCAATTTGGATGATAACAGCAACTAGATTATGAGTTATGGCTTCCATGGTTTATTATTTTTAATAATCTGAATTGAAGTAAGAAACGTTATATTTTTTAAATTCTTTAAGGTTAAAATTGTATTTTAAATTATAATTATTTATTAAATAATATAAAATAACAAAAAAGGTAAAAAAAATGGGATTATTAGATGGTAAAGTTGCCATTATAACGGGTGCTGGACGAGGTTTGGGCAGAGAAGAAGCACTTGCAATGGCAAGGGAAGGTTGTAATTTAGTTATCAATGATCTTGGTGGGAGTTTTGATGGAGAAGGAGGAGAATCAAAATTTGCCGACGAAGTTGCCAATGAGTGTAAAGCTCTTGGAGTAAAAGCCATAGGTAATTACGACTCCGTAGCAGACTTTAATAAAGCGAAGGGAATGATTGATCAAGCAATCGCAGAATTCGGACATTTAGACATTGTTGTAAACAATGCAGGAATCTTGCGAGATCGAATGATTTTCAACATGGCAGAAGCAGAATTTGATGCGGTTATTGCAGTACATTTGAAAGGAACTTTTAATTTAACGAGACATGCAGCTGAATATTTCAGAAAGGTTGGTAAAGAAGATCTCGGGAAGAAAAATTTTGGAAGGATTATTAACACTGCTTCAGATGCTGGATTGTTAGGCAATCTCGGTCAAGCAAATTATGGTGCTGCTAAAGCCGGTATTGCAGCATTCACGTTAATCACTTCCATGGAATTAAAAAAATATGCTACCGTTAATTGCGTTGTACCAATGGCTCGAACTCGGCTTACAACGGACGCAACACCAAAAATGGTTGATTTTATGAGTCAAAAAGCAAAAGGAGGATTGGATGTATTTGATCCGGCACATTTTGCTCCATTAATTGTATATTTAGCATCAGATGAGGCTAGAAGAGTGAATGGTGAAGTTTTTAGAGCTGCTGGAGATAAAGTTTGGGTTTATCGAGGCTGGCACACGGTTAATCGCATTGACAATAATGGAAAACCATTTACAGCTCAATTATTAGTTGATCGAATTAAATCCGAACTATTAAAAGGTCTTCCTTCAAAACAAGCGATTGAAGGTGTAGCAAGCGAAGTTTTAGACTTGTAATTCTAACCTTCATTTTTTTATTAATAAAAAAAACTAAATTTCTAACTCTTTTTCTAATTTTATTACAATTTCTTTCAATATATTATAAACCAAACTTATAATACTATCAAAAGATTCTTCTGGCAATTCACCCTCAGTCTTCTTTAGTAGTCCTAAGATGTAATCTAATTTTTCTAATCCCGATTCAAATTGACTTTGTTGAGATTCAGAATGAATTTGCTTAACATAATTCTTTAAAAATATGATTTCACTTAATAGCAAATTAATAATCTTTTCTCTTCGCGACTGATAAAAATCAGACAATTGCCATATTCCTATTTTATTCATTTCAATCATTTTATTTTCTTTTCTTTAATATAAAATAAGAAAAAAAGATATTAATCTCTTGGAGGGACCAATTTTTGAGAGGATTTTTATCCCATTACATAAAAATATAATAAAAATAGGTGAAATTTAGCGTTTTTCTAACCTGCGGAAAGGTGGTTTGTGACCTTCTGGAAAAGGAGAAATGTATGGTTTATCTTTATGTTTTTTTTCATGTTCCTCTTTTGCTTTTTCTACCAGTTCTTTATCTCTCATAAACTTTAAAGATGTCGATGCCAGAATTTTTGCAGCTGTTAACATTCCCTTATGACCTATGCTCATTCCCGCACAGGAAGCAGTTTGCCATGAATGTCCAGGAGATCCAATGATTTCACAAGCGGTCATGAATTCTCCCAATGGAACTTTCCAAGATACGTCAGCAACATCTGTTGAGCCAGGGCTTGATCTACCTTTGCCTATCGGCGGAATCACGATTTTGTTAAGTGGTTTGCTTAGAATTGCCTCTGCCATTTCTTTCATATCTGGAGGTGCTAAACTCAAGTATCCCTCTATCGAGTTTGGAGGGAGAGATTTCTTTAATTCTTCTGCAAATACCATATCTTGCTTATCAAATCTTGGAGCTCCTACTTCTTTCATTGTTTTTAATAGAACATCATCAACAATCTCATTATACCAAGTGTTGTATGTACCACTTATAAAATCAATTTCCATCTTAGTTTCTGTCATGAGTTCTGCGCCTTTAGCAATATTTATGAGCCTTTGATATAATTCTTCAACTTGATGTCGTTCTGGTGCTCTTACAAAATAGTGAACTTCTGCAAATGCAGGTACGACATTCGGAGCATCCCCTCCATTTGTTATAACATAATGAAGACGAGCTTCTTGTATCATGTGTTCTCGCATATAATTGGCGCCAACATTCATTAATTCAACTCCATCTAAAGCGCTTCTCCCATTTTGAGGGTCACCTGCTGCGTGAGCTGTTCTTCCATAGAATTTAAAAATCACAGAGTTCATTGCCAAAGCACTCATTACTGTTAGCATGTTTAAAGATCCAGGATGCCACGTTAGGGCGATATCTACGTCATCAAATAATCCTTCTTTGACCATATAGCCTTTTGCATTGTAAGTTTCTTCAGCTGGACAGCCATAATATCGAATCGTCCCTGATACTTCACCCGCATCAATTTCCTCTTTAACGGCTAATACAGCCCCAAGAGAACCTACACACAATAAATTATGACCGCATCCGTGTCCAGGAGCACCTTCTACTAAAGGCTTTCTTTTTGGTTCTGCAGTTTGACTTAGTCCAGGAAGGGCATCAAATTCACCTAATATTCCGATAACTGGCTTTCCAGTTCCATAACTTGCATAAAAAGCCGTGGGCATATCCGCTACACCTCTTTTAACAGAAAATCCCGCTTCCTCTAAAGTATTTGATAATAGTTTTGAAGAATTCACTTCTTCTAAACTCATTTCAGCAAAATTCCATATTTGATCACTTATCGAAGAAAGCATGCTGCTATTTTCTTTTATCCAATTTAACCATCTTCTTGGCATATTCTTTAAAACCTCATTATTCTTGAGATCTATATAATAATGGATATTTAACTTCACATAAGAACGTAATTAATTAGTACTCGAGAAGGATTCAAAAATTCTATATTTAAGGAATCGAGAGTGAAACGTGAGTTGGGATATAAAGCGGTTTTGTGAGTTTTTTAATTTTCAAATCCTTTTTGAGAATTTTCATCATTACGCTTGCCCCATTAAAACTAAAAAATTTCATGGCTCTTAGTGCTTGATGCAAGGAATGATCAAAAGAGCTGGTAAATAATATTATTGCACTTGTAAATCTTCTTGTAGCGGCTTTTAACAACCTATCCAACAAATAAATATATCCATAATACAAATTCCACTCATTAAGAAATTTCGTTTTTTCTAAAAATATCTCATGGACAATCCCAATCTTAAATTTCAAACCATAATTAAACCCATAAATATTTGCGGTATTAAACGCTGCGCCTCCAATAATCTCATTTTTTTTTTTCATGATTATATAGGTTGGTTCATATCGTTTTGATGGAACATTTATTCGGGCCCATGTATATTTATTTTTAGTATAAGGGTGAAATCCTGCATATTGAGTCTTGATTATTCTGTTTAGCGCATTCATGTATTTGAAATGACTCTCGTTACGAACAATTTCATAGGTAACGTCATTGAAAAAAGGTTTTGATCTTAATACTAACCTGTATAACAATCTTGGGATATAAGATAATATTAAAAATACAGGAACTAAAATTGCGAATCCATAAAAATCGTGGAACAAATTAAGAACATTAGGAAATTGAACAAACATCTTTTCCCTATCATAATCTCTATATCCTTCTTTTAAGTATAATTTCTTTCGTGGGAAACCGGAATAATCAGCTGTCAGCATTGATATAT
>Ga0315536_1000252_pt1 | contig 27056 bp, 17 predicted proteins | sample SalMarSW160230MG_FD_203093 | JGI IMG/M metagenome (GOLD analysis project Ga0315536, IMG submission 203093) | Salt marsh sediment microbial communities from the Plum Island Ecosystem LTER, Massachusetts, United States - Salt Marsh Sediment SW1602-30 ...
GCGATTCGAAATCATCGGGATTCTTCTTAAGCGCCAGTTGATAGGCATCCAGGGCGGCACTGTGCTCTCGGCGCATCTCGTGGACTTTTCCAAGTTCGCGTGCTAAGTCTGCATCTTCGGATGCAAATCGCGAAGCTTCAGACAGTACACTCAACGCCCGATCGAGTTGCCCATTCATCCGGCAAACCTGGCCCAGCAAGAGCATGTATTGAACGTTGCGGGGGCTCAAATTATGAGCGTGATTTGCCGCCTCAAGCGCTTGTTCCAGTTTCCCACTCTCGATCTGAGCGCGGGCCAGACTTGCCCACGCCTGATCGTGATCGGGAGCTGAATTGATAATCGATTCGAGCTCAGCGGCGGCTTCGCTTGAACGGCCGGATTTAGCCAACAGCCTGCCGCGGGCAAGCCGGATCGTCAGGTTTTCTTCTTCTGACTTCAGGGCTATGTCGTACATCTGGATCGCTTTCTCGAACTTCCCATCGGCAGCAAGGATCTCACCCATGCCGCTTAAGACCTCCGCGTCGTCAGGCTGCATTCGAACGGCTGCCTGGCCCCGCTTTAGGGCTGCCTTCATATCGCCTCGCGCGAGCGCGGTCCGGGCAGATTGGATCGCGCAGATCGCGTCGGAAGGGGCCAGCGTACAGGCACGTTCCAACCACGCCTCTGCGCTGGCCAGATCGCCTGCCGCGAGGGCGACTTCACCCGCGTCTCTCCAAATGCCTGCTGATTTCGGGGCTGATTGCAGACCGAGAGCATAGCAGTTGAGCGCCTCATTGGTTTGCCCGACGTGGTTATAAGCGCGGGCTAGAGCGACCATGTATTCGCCGTTCGCAGGCTTGATCTCAGCTGCCTGCTGCAGGTGTGGGAGTGCGGCATCGATGTGATCCGCAGCGACGTACTCCTGCGCAAGTTTGAAGTGCCAGTTGCTCTCATCCGGCCACAATGCCAAGGCCGCGTTCAGTTTGCTGAGAGCCTCCGACTGGCGGCCATATTTTCGGTAGGTTTCCGATTGCAGGTAGAAGGCCAGCGGCTGATGGATTGGATCGGCCGCAGCCTCGTCGAAGGTTTGAATGGCTGGCTCAAACCGTTTCAGCATCGTCTCAGCGATGCCCTTCAAGAGCAGCCGCCTGGCCTGGCCGGGACCCGTGTTTACAGCAGATTCCACCAATTCGAGGGCTCGGGCAGGGCGGTTCGCTTTCAGCAGTGCAATCGCACCCGCTTCCAACAGCATCAACTGAGCTGACTTCGGGGCCCGGTATATTCCATCGAAAACTTCAGCCTCGATAGCTCCAGTCTGGATCGCTTCCCAGGTTGTGACCAGTGATTCAATGATTGATGGAACGCCTGCTGGCAGCTGCTTGACCTGCTCGACCAGCTGCTCGACACCTTGTGCAGCTGCCGTTGGTGTGTGATTTGTCGCTTCACAGACGCTTGCGTATAGCCAGTCAAGGTCGCGTACACGGTGGGAGAGAATGAGAATCTTCTGTGCCATCGTGTCGGTTAATGGATGCGATTCGAGATAAGTGGCGAGAAAAGCAACTGCCTCACCCCAGGCGTTTACGGAGAGAGCTGCATCAACAGCTGCCAGGCACTCACGATCGTCTTCATACTTTGTATTCAAGAGGCTCTTTAGCTCTCGGTCTGCAACCTGCCGCTTCCCTATCCGTTGGGCGAGCTGAAGCTCTAGGGTTCGCACGATCGTGCTTTCACCGGAAAGAGCTTTCGCCTGTTTAATTTTGTGGTCAGCCTTTTCAAAATCAGATCGTTCGAGTGCGTGTTTAGCCTGAAGGATGCTGACCCCGGCCGGGGTTTTCTGGTTCGAACCGGCTGTTGAAAGGATGTTTTCAGATTCTTCTATCTGGCCCAGCTCATAGAGCGCTTCGCTGACCGGGATCAAGATCGATGGATCTCCACCCGATTTCTCGGCCGCTGCCCGGTAGTGGTCAAGACTTCTTTCCGGCTGATTGGACAGACGCAATCCTTCTGCCAGCGCAAGGTGCAGCTCAGCCTGGTCCGAAATATCAAGTGCACGCTCCCACAAGCCGATCGCGGCGGTTCGACGGCCGAGCTTCCAGAGTGCCTGTGCGGCCCGTTCCAAAGGCCGGGGCTCGTTCTTTCTCAGGGTTGCGTACTGAAGCCAACTCGATTGCGCAGTTTCAAGATCGGCGAGGCTTTCCGAGGTCTCAGCAAGAGAGGCCAGGATTTCCTCATTCTCGGGCTCGATTCGAGCCCCACGTTTCAGGATCCCATGTGCAAGCCGTTCACGACCGAAGGCCTTCGCTGTCTCCGAGAGGGAGAGCAGCACGGTAGCATCGTTACGACCAATTGAAACCGCCTTTGCCAGGTGCATCTGTGCGCGTTCCACTTGGTCGGCGGAATATTCGATCTCTGACAATTGTCGCAGGGCATTAATATCCTGCGGGTCCTTTGCGAGGATCTGTTCCTGCAGCGAAATAGCCTCGGTGGTCTTGTTCTGGGCCAGGACTGCGTCACGCAGGGTCTGCAAACTCTCGACATTGTCGGGCTCGAGCTCGACTGCTTGCCGTGCGACTTGTTCTGCATCCTGGGAACGATCGGACGAGAGGTATGTTTTAGCCAGGTTAGAGAGAACCTGGTGCGACGCCGGAAACTCACGCAGCGCGATTTCAAGCTTATCGATCGCCCGCTGGATTTGGTCTGTCTCGATAGCCGTACGAGCAAAACCGACGAAGGCATCCAGTTTTAGAGGCTGTTTCTCGCTGCCGGTTTCTTCCAGATAAGCATGGAATGCCTCGACGGCCTGGGCCGTCAAACCAGAACGTTCGTAAGCTAAAGCAAGCCAGTACCAAAGCGAGTTGTCGGATACGCCCTGCTCTCGTGCGGCGACCAACAGTTCGGTTGCTTGCTGGAGCTGATCATGAGAGCTAGCATCCGAAGACTTAACCAGGATTCTTCCTGCAATTAACTTCGAATCCGGTTCGATGTTGTCCGGAATTCGACGCAGAACGTGAGCGGCCGCAGGAAGTTCGTTCTTCAATTCGTAGGTGAGCGCGAGCGCTTCCCGGGCGCGCCAGTTGCCAGGCTGCGCTGCCAGAGCGGCACGCAACTCAGGCAATGCTTCGTCAATTTTGCCAAGATCACGCAGGATTTCAGCCTGTTCGATGCGCCATTCAGATTGCCCGGGATCGATGCCAACCGCAACGCGCACGTGGTCCAGTGCCATTGACAACTGGCCTTTTACGCGAAGCCAGCGAGCGAATGCCATATGGACCTTACCGTCGCCAGCAGCTGATTGCACGGCTTTCTGCAAGGTTTCGCCCGAGGCTTCATCATCCCCACACGCCGATTGTGCTTCTGCGAGAGCGATCCATGCATCTGCCTGAGCTGGCGCCTGGTCAACGGCTCGTTCGAGATAAGTTCGTGCGGTTTCGTAGTCTCCGTTGAGGACATGTGATTTGCCAATCAGGACCTGCGCTTCGACCGAATCGGGGGCATCCTTCAGCGCTTCGGTAGCGTGAGTAAGTGCAACGGATGCTTCTCCCGCCTCAATCGCGCAACGACTGACCTGAGCCCACACTCCGGAATCCTGCTGCGATATCTTCAGCCAATGACTCAGTGCTCGCCGTGGTTGGCCGGATTTTTGCAGAGATTCGGCCAGCAACTGCAGCGAGTCGCGGGACGAGGGATCCAGTGCCACCGCGACTTCAGCACATGCCGCACATGCATCTGGATTACCTGCACGTGAATGAAGCCTGGCCAATTCGAGCATCATCCCTTTTTGGGTCCCCAGACCTTCACAACGTGCCTGTTGAACATCGATCGCGGAATTAAGCTCCCCTATTTCAGCCAGCTGTTCAACCAGCCAACACTTCCAATCGTCACCGATGGTTGAATCTGATGCTATCTTTGTCGAGGCACGCAGCAGCATTGCGGTAGCCTGCTGGCGATTTCCAATTCTGTTATAGAGCGCTCCCGCAACGACCATCTCGACCACCGAATCTGGCTTGGTGAGAATTTGGAGGGCTTCTTCATCACGATTGAGCTCGTATAGCGAGCGGGCCAGAGCTGCACGGCGATGCTCTGATGTAGACGACTCCACCGCCTGCCGGCGGGCTTCCAGCTCAAGAACCGGATCACCCGTTTGACGGGCTACTTCCGCCAGTCGGTCAGCGATTTTCGCTGAGGTTTCATTCGAACGATCCCATGCCTGCCGAAAAGCCTGGTGAGCGCCCTCGGTGTCACCGCTGACAGCGAGCAGCATAGCCGGGGTGATCCAGGCCGGGGACGGGTCGACTTCCTCTCTCACATCAATCTCGGCCAGCTTCTCGATCGACAGCTGTCCGAGGGTTGTAAAAAGCTGTTCGTACCCTGCCGTTTGTAAAGCCGGCAGCAGGCTTGCAAGCTGGATCTTATCCAGGCTAACCAGTGCTTGTGCCGCTTGCAAGACATCCAGGTTCGCAAGCAAGGCCGTTGCAATCATGCGGGCATGCATGCTCGAAGGAGGGCTGGGAAGATAATCCTTCAGCCAGGTCGTGGCCATCAAGTCCGGCCAGACGCAAGCCAACGCCGTTGTCCACATTCCCGGATTGCCCTCAATCGCCTGGGCTACATCTTCCCGCGACTCCGGTTCCTTTGATTTCGCAAGCAGCTGGATGCTCAATGCGGCGACATCCTTCAAGCAAGCCGCAGCATAGCCCATATCAGAGACGGGGTTATCACCGTCGAAGACGAGACCGTCCTTAGCCAACGCGGTCAAATCGTCATGACCGTATGCTTGTGCGACGATTCTGCCTGGCAACCAATTTTCTGCTGTGAGCTTCTCGGCCGTTGACGAGAGAAAGCTGGCGTCATGCAGCGCATCCCAGATTTCCGGAAGGCGATAGAGGCGTGAGACGATCGACTGGCGTTTATGTTCGCCAAACAGCTCGGTCAGGGTCGAGAGGATGTCTGCGTCATTGAGCATCGTAATCACCTATCTAGAGTGGCCACTGCACTTGCTGTAATACCCAATAGGAGGCACCCAGCATGCCGAGGCCTAAAACAATCAGGAAAACACCGATGCCACTTGCAGTTCGAACCAGACTGGTGATCGAGGCAACCAGTTCATTGGCGCTGTTAACAAGGCCGGTAACATCCTGCGCGATGCCCTTTTGTCCCAGCCGGGCTGTGTGTTTGGCAAGGGCGCTGATTTCGCGTGAGTATCCACGATTGACCATGACGAACGAGCCAATCAGGACCAGCAGAAAGCCCAAGATAAACAGGGCGGCGGAGAGAAGCATCTGAACATCATTGAACGTGAGAGGAATCATGATCGCCTCCAGGACTAGCGTCTGGAGGCGATAGATGCAATTTACGTGCCAGGGTGGTTATTTCTTTTTATCGAAAGCTTGAATGTCGGGGGGGAGATGTGCCAGATCGATCATCTCCTCGTCGCAGAATAAGACCGCGCGTTCTATGACGTGCCGCAGTTCACGGATATTGCCTGGCCACGAATGCTTCTTCAAGGCTTCGATCGCTCGCGGGGTAATGCCCTCGATCGTTCCGCCGACACGAAGGTTGATCTGGCGAATGAAGCTGCCAGCAAGGGCCGGGACATCCCCGATGCGCTCACGGAGCGGAGGAAGGTGCAGATCCACGACTTTTAGGCGGTAGTAGAGGTCTTCACGAAATGTGCCTTCCTGGATCATTGCCGGCAAGTCACGGTTGCTGGCCGCCAGGATCTGTACGTCCACTGCAATCTCCTTCACACCGCCGACCCGCCTGAATTTATGTTCATCGAGCACGCGCAGCAATTTCGCCTGCATTTCCTGCTTTGTTGACGAGATTTCATCCAGGAAGAGAATTCCACCGTCGGCGATCTCGATCAAGCCTGGCTTTTTCTTTTGCGCCCCGGTGAACGCGCCAGCCTCATATCCGAATAACTCCGATTCAATCATCGTGTCCGGCAGCGCAGCGCAGTTAATCGGGATGAAGGGCTTATCGATCCGGGGGCCGATGCTGTGGATTGTTCGGGCCAGGACTTCCTTGCCAGTCCCGGTTTCACCCGTTATGAGCACAGATACCGAGGCCGCTGCCGCCCGTTCGGCTTCATGCATGATGCGTTTCATTCCCGGCGAATCACCGATAATCATTTCGGTTTCACCGGTCGAGGAGCGCCGAAGCAGATCGAGCTCGCGCCGCAGCGCAACGACTTCGGAGGATCTTTCGACAGCTTGCAGCAGTCGTTCAAGATCAAGCGGTTTCTGCAGGAAATCCTGTGCTCCTTTTTTCATCGCCTCAACTGCGGTATCGACTTCCCCGAAAGCGGTGATCAGGATGACCGGCGGGCGGGGGTTTTCGAGAGCCAACCGGTCCAATAGCGAAAGACCGGAACCATCTGGCAGCATCACGTCAAGCAGAACAATATCTGCAGCTGCGGTATCGATCGCTTCGTTGGCTTCGGCGAGGGTCCCGGCTTCGATCGCCTCATAGCCGGCATCTGTCAGTGCCTCGCTTATGAAGGAACGAGCCGGGGCTTCATCATCGACGATCAGAACCGTTGCAGACATGCGGACTCCTGGTGAATTAACCTATGCCGTTGGCAGGTGAATGGTAAACACGGTTCCAGCATCCGGAAAGCTTTCGACCTGGATGTTTCCCTTATGTGCCGAGAGGATTCGACGGCTGATCGCCAACCCAAGCCCGGTACCATCCTTCTTGGTTGTAAAGAATGGATCGAAAATTCGATCGATCTTATCCGCCGGTATTCCTGGTCCGGTATCTGCCACCTTTAATTCAAGCATGGGGTTGAGATTGTCGCCAGCGCATGCCAGAGTGATGGAAAGCGTTCCGCCTTCCGTCATCGCTTCGAGCGCGTTGCTGATCAGGTTGACGATTACGCGTTCGAGTGTGCGGGGATCGGCAGATGCCTGCGGGAGTTCGGCCTGGAATGATGTGTGGCAGCGTACCCCGGATTGGTTGAAACGCGGGGCCCAGCGAGCCAGGATGCGGTGCATCAGGTCCGCCAGATCGAGCGCCTCCATCTTGAGTTCCAGCGGTCGAGCGAAGAAGAGCACATCGCTCATTAACTGATCAAGACGGATGCACTCCCCCCGAACTCTCTCAAGCGAGTCGTACAGGGGGTGTTCCTTTCCAAGGCGCGAGGCTGCCAGCTGTACGCCGGTCGAAATATTATTGATCGGGTTGCGTACCTCATGGGCAAAGATGGCCGTAACTTCACCGAGCAATGCCCGCTGTGCGAGGATTTCTGTCTGATCTTCGATCGCCTGCTGCTCCGACTGATCCTTAAGAGCGATGACCAGCTGCTCGCCGCCAGGCACGTCCAGTGGAACAGCATGCAGATGCACCGGAAGGGGTGTGCCATCACGGTGATGAAGGATCAAGCGCGATCGCTCTGCATCGCGATGGTGTCCAAGGGCATCCAGCAACGTTGCGGTAACGTCCTCGGGTCCGACCAGAATATCCTGAATGGGACGCCCGATAATTTCATTGGGGTGAAATCCAAGCAAGCGTGTCAGGGCGCTGTTTGAACGTAAGATCTGCATCTCCTGGTCCACGACAATCAGCGTATCGCCAACAGCTTCAAACTGGCTTGTGATCTCAGCTTCCAACCTGGAAATGGTACGCTCACGCTGATCGGAGGATGAGCGCAGCAAGCCAAGATGGACCGCAAGATGGCATAGGTTAGCGAGCGTTTCGATCAGTGCCCCTGCTTCGGCAGGTAGTTCAGCGGCCTCATCCCAGCCCACGATGAGCAACCCGATCCATGCCTCGCTCTCGCCGATTAACGCAGTGCGCAAATGGCCGATCTCTGCTGCCCTTGCCGCTTTCTGAAGCTCGATCTCCGGTCGCTGCCCTAAGCTCCAGGCAGTGGTCTTTGGCAGTGCTCCCAGGGTCGTCGTTGGCAGGAATTCCGGAAATTCAGCCGGCAGACTTCCGATAAGCATGTAATCCGGTGACGTGGGTGAAAGCCGGTAGATTGCGGTGTATTCCGCATGAAGCATCGTCCCGGCGTAGGAGAGAACGCTTGGGAGGGCACCTTCCCCTTCCTCCAGAATGCGATCGGTGATGCGCAGCAGTGTGTGCAGGCGCTCTGTTTCGCTTTCCTGGCGGGCAACGGCTGCCATCCGGACTTGGGAGGGCTGAGCGAGGATAAGTATCGCCGATCGACCCGGGACGATGGGAAATGCGTCCAGATCGATCGGAATAAGGTCCCCTGAGCGGGTTTGAAAAGGTACCTGCTCCAGATGGCATTCTGAGGCATTCCAGCATTCCAAGATCTGTTCCAGAGCGAGATGGCCGGCTTCGCCGGGAAAGAGTTCGGAGGGAGCCAGAGTCTCCAAATCTTTACGCGCATATCCGGTCAGGAGTAAAAACTGGTGATTGCAGGTAATTAAACGAGGCTCCGTGCCAGATAGAACCAGCACGGCGCTCTCAAAGGTGTCGGCGAGCGTATAAAAGAGCTCGCGGTAGGGATCAGTTTTGAAGAAACGGGCGATCGGGTTGGTGGGTGATGTGTCCTTGGACAATGACCTGATCCTAAGCAGCTTGAGAAAGCTTGTTGGTCCCGCGCAGGCGGGCCGGGAGGATTCCCTCAATCGCCCGATATTTTGCAACGGTTCTGCGGGCGATCTTGATGCCTTCTTCTTGTAGCATTGAGGCAATCTCGTCGTCGGTTAGAGGTTTCAGTTCATTCTCGACGATTTCCTTAATCTGGTCGCGTACCGAGAGACTGCGGTCGAAAAACTTCGCCAGCGGAATGATTTTACCGTTCGGAAGCGCAACGGATTTATTTGCCACGGCGCGCGAAATGGTTGATTCGTGCACCCCAATTTCATCTGCCAACTGAGCGCGTGTCATCGGAACAAGGTATCGCGGCCCATCGAGAATAAACTCACGCTGGCTGGTCACGAGCAGCTCCATAAGTTTGCGCATGGTGTTGTTGCGCTGCTGGAGACACTTTACAAAGAGGTTCGCTTTCTCGAGGTGCTCAGACCATTCTTCATTCTGCTCACCATTTTTCGAATCCATTGCCTGCTTGAAGAGTGGATTTACCCGCAGCCATCCAGAGATCGCCGAGAAAATTTCGACCATCAGCGGGCCAAACGGATCAGAAGGGGATCTTGAAATCATGATGTCAGGAGTATGGTAAACGTTAGGATCACCTTGAGCAGCTTCACGTCCTGAACCCCAGTATGCCCGTGAAGGGTAAGGATTCAGGTTCTCTTGAATGAATTCGGTTGCGGCATGGATCTGGCGTACATTGGTACCGAGCTCGTGGGCGATCTTGTCATATTCCCTGCGCCCAAGTTCGCTGAAAGTCTGAGTCAGCATTCTGCGGGCCAAATCGGCCATCATATCTTCGGCCGGGTACTGCGCCAGCTGCACGAGCAGGGCCTGTTTCGGTCCTTCCGTCGCCAGCCCGACCGGGTCCGCCGATGAAATCAACGCCAGGACACGCTGGACGCGAGGGAAGGGTGTCCGAGTGGCCTGGGCGATGATCGCCGGGTGATCCACCAGGAAACCATCATCATCCAGGCTGGCCAGGATATATAAAGCCAGGCTGCGATCCTCGGGTTTCAGGTCACCGGCAAGCTGCTGCAAGACATGCAGGCTGAGATCCTCAGGAGCGGCGGGTTCGCGATCCATCGGTTGATCGTCAAGAGCGTTGCGGCGGGTCGGCCGGATCGAATCACGCGGCGAAAGGAAGACGATCGGTTCACCGTCTTGATTTCCACGACTGCAAACGGGGCATTGGGAAGTGCCCTTGAGCACGCGGTGACATCCAGGGCAGACTCTTTCTTCGAGCAGCTCGAGCGCTGGATTGGATGAAATCTCGGACAGGACCCGGTCGCGCAGTTCCTGGTTCGAGAGCACGAGCAAGCTCATCGTCTGTGCCAGATGGGCGGTGGTCAGAGGTCGGATCGATTGATCTTGGACTTGATACATGGCTCGCCTCGCAGGTGAGTATACATTGATCAATAGGTGCGAGCAATCTAGTTGCAAGAAGTATGCCATATATTTTGAATTAGTGCATGTTAGAATCGACCACATGGAAAACCGAGTAACGGTCATTGGAGGGGGGCTAGCCGGAAGCGAGGCAGCCTGGCAGGCAGCACAACGTGGATTGGATGTCACGTTATACGAAATGCGCCCGCGGGTTGAGACCGGAGCCCACACGAGCAGCGACCTGGCCGAGTTAGTCTGTTCGAATTCCCTTGGCTCAAAGCTTCCGGACCGAGCCTCGGGGATATTGATGAGTGAGCTGGACTCGCTTCAGTCGCTGCTGCTGGACGTTGCAGAAAAGACCTGTGTGCCGGCTGGCGGTGCGCTCGCAGTGGATCGCGGTGCATTTGCAAAGGCGGTTACACACCAACTGGAATCACATCCACGAATCGAGATCGTTCGTCAGGAGGTTGAGCATGTTCCGGACGGGCTGGCAATCATTGCCAGCGGGCCATTAACCTCGCCAGCTCTGAGTGCAGACCTGGCGCGGCTTACCGGTGAGGATCACCTTTACTTCTATGATGCCATTTCTCCGATCGTCGAGGCGGAGAGCATCGATATGAGCATTGCTTATCGAGCTTCACGCTATGGACGGGGAGAGGAAAAGACCGGGGATTACATCAACTGCCCTTTGAATCGGGAAGAATACCAACACTTCGTTCGGGAGCTTCTAGGCGCAGAGAGAATCGCGCTACGAAGTTTTGAAAAGGACATAAAAGATGGAGTCCGTGCGGGTGCGCATACATTTTTCGAAGGCTGTCTGCCGATCGAGATCATTGCCGAGCGGGGCCAGGAATCACTCGCCTTCGGGCCGATGCGCCCGGTCGGACTGCAGGATTCGCGCACTGGACGACGGCCGCATGCCGTCCTTCAGCTTCGCCAGGACAATCAGGCAGCCTCACTTTACAACCTGGTCGGGTTCCAAACGAATTTAACATTCCCCGAACAGCGCCGTGTCTTTCGCCTGATTCCCGGCCTTACGCAAGCCCGATTTATGCGATATGGGCAGATGCATAGAAACACTTTTATCAATGCACCACGCATTTTATTTCCAACATTGGAACATCGGCAGCGTCCCAGCCTATTCTTCGCAGGCCAAATTACCGGTGTGGAGGGCTATCTGGGAAATATTGCGACCGGATGCCTGGCGGGCATCAATGCCTCACATCGTGCGCTGGGCGAGGATCAAGTTTTGCTGCCGATCGAAACCATGCTGGGGTCCTTGCTGAATTACATCAGTCATGCGGACTCGAAGGACTTTCAGCCGATGAAGGCGAACATCGGCCTGCTTCCGGCACTGGATGGTCCACGGATCCGATCGCGGCGCGAGCGAGCTGCAGCGCATGCGCGTCGTTCGCATGAATCGATGGGAGCCGTAATTTTAGAATTATATAATGCGCATAGCCACTTATCATGATGGACTACATATACAGTTCATACATGAAAAATCATAAGGCTACGCGAATCCTTGCTTTCCTGGTCGTACTTGCTGTGTTCTTCACGGCCTGTAAACCGCAAGAATCAAAGGACTCAGAGGAGTTTGACCCTGAACAAGCATACCAGCTGGTAGAACGACAGCTGGCATTTGGCCCCCGCATACCGGGGAGTAACGCAATCCGTGAAACTCGCGCCTGGATTGAAGGTGAACTGATTGACTATGGGTGGAAGGCTGAATCACAGTGCTTCGAGCACGAAGGAATTCCGTTGTGCAATATCCTGGCATGGCCCAGCGAGCATTCCGCTTCCAAGCCCTATGTGCTTCTCAGCGCGCATTACGACACCAGGCGATTCGCCGATTCTGACCCTATCTCTCCCGGCGACCCGGTTCCTGGAGCTAACGATGGTGCTTCGGGTGTCGCTGTGTTGCTTGAACTGGCGCGTGTTCTCGAGCCTGGAAAGCTCAGTTTTGACATCGAACTGGCTTTCTTTGATGGAGAAGATCAAGGTCGCCTGGATGGTTGGGATTGGAGCGTAGGGGCAAGCTATATGGCTGCAAATCTAAAGCACAATCCCGATGCCGTTGTTGTGGTGGATATGGTCGGAGATAGGGATCTGCAAATTTATATTGAGAATAACTCCGATCGTAAATTAGCAGAAGAAATATGGTCAATCGCCGCGAAATACGGTTTTTCAGGTTTCATCCCTGAATCGAAGCATTCCATCATTGATGATCACCTGCCGTTCGTTCAACTATCGATCCCCGCTGTCGATGTGATCGATATTGAGTATGCCGCGTGGCATACGACCGCTGATACGGTGGACCAAATCAGTGCGGAGAGCCTTTACCAGGTTGGCCGAACCTTGCAGCTCTGGCTGGAGGAGCGCTAATGCGCATCCAAGAGCAGTATGGTCATTTTCCGTGTACACTTGCTTGAATTAAATCAAGGTCATAAAGAGTTGTGTTAGATGACAATCGCTTTTGGATATCTTCAGAGGCTTAACTCGCGCTGGGTCAAACTCGTGCTCGAAATTCTCGAACGAGATCCATTGCTGCGAAAAATCGACGATACAACACTCCAGCGCTTTTTCATCTCGCTGAATGATATTCTGCTTACGAATGACTGGCGTCCTTTTGAGTCATTTGTCGACAACTGGCTTGAGACGCTGCGGTTTGGAAAGGATAAGATCGACTTCGAGTCGTATCTCGATCAGAGCCTTGTTAGCATGCTTCATACTTTCCAGGGAGGGATTTTCGCAGCCGCTCGTATGGAACTTACAGAGCACGAAGTCCTGGAGCTTCAAGCAGAGCTGGAGCCCGTATTTTTCCGAATGGTCTCTTTTGTCACCTTCCGTGAAAGCCGGATTCAATTGGATCTTGCCGCTGAGAAGCAGCAGAAGATAAATCAGGCGCTGGAGACATTGAACGAATCCAGATCGCGGTTTATCACTATCGCCACCCAGGAGCTGCGAACACCGCTTACATTGATTGAAGGTTATATGGGGCTCATTCGTGAGCGATTGGATGCCAAAAGCGAAGAAGCTTCATGGCTGGATGGCATGGCAGGCGGCACCACCAAGATGCGAGACTTGATTGATGACCTGATTGATGTCGCCATGGTCGATAACCAGATGATCTCGCTGCAGTATAAACCGGTCTTGATACGGGATGTGCTTGAAAATGTCAGGAATGAGCTGCGGCCGAAACTCAAGAGCCGTAACCAATCACTTCGTATTCATCGCCTTCCGCAGTTCGAGCAGCGGATCTTCCTCGATGGGGAACGTATTCAACAGGCGATCATGAACATCGTCGAGAACGCGCTGCGATACAGCCGGAAAGCTGGAACTATCACGATAAGGGGTCGAGAGCTTTCGGGGTTTATCGAAATTACCGTCAAGGATATGGGTCCAGGTATCGATCCAAAAGATCAAACGCGAATCTTTGAGCCCTTCAGTTCTCTGCAGCGTGATACGCAAAGCGCGAGTACAGAGGCGCGGCCGCATCTGGGGTTGCATCTGGCGCGTGGTATTCTTGAAGCTCACGGCGGTGCAATCTGGATCTCCTCTACCGGATATGATGAACGCAAGAATCCAGGCAGCACTTTCCATATCATGGTTCCGTTCAACACGAATCCACCAGATGATCTGACAGCGCGTTTGCTTGGCGTTCGCAGGTGAATTGAGTCCATGAAAAAGAATCCAACTCCCACAAAGCGGCCGCGCGAACGGGCATTCATGGTCGGGGCGACATTCCCGGAGCAGGAAAACCTGCTCTCGCTGGATGATTCCCTCGCAGAATTGAAGCTGTTGGCCGCGACGGATGGATTGGATATTGTTGGACAGGCGACACAGCAGTTGGATAGCCCAAATCCGAAAACCTACCTCGGATCGGGCAAGATCGAAGAGATCAAGAGTTTATTGGAAGAGTTGTCGGCGGACATGGTCCTGTTCGATGATGAGCTCAATCCGCGCCACCAGCGTGAGCTTGAAAAAATCTTCGGTGAAGACATTCGGGTCGTTGACCGTACGGCCTTGATCCTAGATATTTTCGCTCAGCATGCGAACACGCGCGAGGGATCACTGCAGGTCGAATTAGCGCAGTACGAATATCGCCTGCCACGTTTGACCCGGGCATGGTCCCACCTGGCGCGCCAGGCCGGTGGCGGCGGCGGTCGGGCGGGTGGGGTAGGCGGAGTCGGCCTGCGAGGACCTGGTGAGACCCAGCTGGAGGTTGATCGGCGAGAAATTCGCCGTCGGATCGCTAACCTTAAGGATGAACTGGAAAAGGTACGAGCACATCGCAGCCGCTACCGGTTGAAGCGAAAACGAGCGGCAATACCAACAGTTGCCCTGGTCGGATATACAAATGCCGGAAAATCAACTTTGCTTAACCGGCTGGCAGGATCGGAGGTTTATGTCGCGAATGAGTTGTTCGCAACTCTTGATCCGACGACCCGGCGTATTGAACTTGGCGGTGGAAAGCCAATTCTCCTGACAGATACAGTTGGCTTTATTCAAAAACTTCCAACGATGCTGGTAGCAGCCTTTCGGGCAACATTAGAGGAAATACTCGAAGCTGACTTGCTGCTTCATGTTATTGATATAACTCATCCCAACGCACATGCCCAGGCCGAGGCAGTGATCGAGACTTTGCAGGATATCGGTGCGGCGGAAATCCCGATTGTCTCTGCGCTGAATAAAGTGGATCGATTGCGGGAAACCAGCCTCGTTTACGACCAGGTAGATTCGTTCGAGCGGGCAGTTCCTATCTCCGCGTTGAAGGGTGATGGCCTGGAAACGCTGCTCTCTGTGCTCGAGCACGAGCTTTATGAGTCGATGACGGAAGTAACGATTCAACTGCCCTATCGCGATGGTCGGCTGATAAGCCTCTTTCACGATCTCGGGCAGGTCGAGATCGTCGATTATCAACAAGATCAAGTGATGATCAAAGGCCGCCTGCCAAAACGACTCCTGCCAGAATTTCTTCAACATCAGATTACAACATCTTCGACTGTTACCCACGAAAATACGGCTGAAGATCCTGATCTGGAGTAGGCGCACGCATTCGTTGATGATAGATAAATCCCTACTATGAGCGATCAAATGGCAAACCGATCCGATTTTCAAGCTGAGTTAGCGGCGGCGCTTGAAGGCGAAGTGCGTTTCGATCCGTATACTCGAGCACTCTACAGCACAGATGCCTCAAATTTCCGGATCGAGCCTCTGGGTGTGGCTACCCCGAGGCACCGGGATGAAGTTAATGCCATTGTAGAAATCGCTTCGAAACATCAAGTCGCAATCATCCCACGCGGCTCTGGAACCAGCATGGCCGGTCAAACCCTGGGCCACGGCCTGGTTGTCGATTTCACCCGCTATTTGAACGAGGTTCTTGATTTTGATGAAGTAAATCACCGCGTTACGGTCCAGCCGGGCATCGTTCTGGCCGAGCTGAACCGGCGGCTGTCATCATCCGGGTGGATGGTCGGGCCAGATCCTGCTTCAGCAGATCGGGCAACGATCGGAGGTATGGTCGGGAATAACGCCACCGGGGCCCATTCGATCCGCTATGGCCTGACTATCGATCATATCCTGGCTGCAGAAGTTGTGCTGAGTGATGGGACACAAACTACTTTTGAGGCTCTGGACGAATCCGGCCTAACGGAAAAGTTCGCGTCTGGGACGCTCGAAGGTTCGCTATATCGCTTAGCTGCAGACCTGCAGCAGACAGCTCGAACGGAGGTAGAGAAACGCTGGCCTCGCACCTGGCGTCGAGCCTCTGGATACAGCTTGAATTACCTCACCGGCTATACACCGGGCAGCCCTTCCGCCTGGTACGACCCGGAGCAAAGATATCCACCAACGAGCGGATTAAACCTGGTTCCGCTTCTGTGCGGATCGGAAGGCACGCTGGCTATCTTGCGCAGCGTCACGCTGGGACTCGTCCCACGCCCACCTTATACGGTGCTCGTGATCCTGCCCTGCGAATCAATTCAGGCTGCTACTGATGCGACACTTCCCGCACTGGAAACGGATCCAGATGCAGTTGAACTGCTGCCCCGGACGCTGCTCGAGCGTGCGAAGGCTATTCCAGCCTACGCCCGAAAAATGGGCTTTCTGGAGGAAATTCCACCAGCGCTGCTTGTGGTTGAGTATTCGGGTTCGTCAAAGGAAGAAGCCGTTAGTAGGGCAGGCGCGTTAAAGCAAGGAATCCTGCTTCAGGAGAGGCCGGTTCAAGCGGATCTTTGGGCCGTTCGAAAAGTGGGTCTGGGCTTGCTGCTCTCTGTGCCGGGTGACACAAAGCCAATCACTTTTATTGAGGACGTCTCTGTCCCGGTCGAACATCTGAGTGAATATGTTCGACGTGTAGATAAAATCCTCGCCTACTACGAGACCTTCGGTGAATGGTATGCCCATGCTTCCGCTGGATGTCTGCACCTACGCCCGATGATCAATCTAAAGACGGCTCGTGGTGTTGAGCAAATGAGATTAATTGCAGATGATGTGGTCGACCTGGTCCTCGAGCTGGGGGGATCCATATCCGGTGAGCACGGGGATGGCCTTTCACATACAGAATACAACGAACGCCTGTTTGGGCCCGAGTTGTGCAAGGTCTTTCGCCAGATCAAAAACACCTTCGATCCATCCCATCTTCTCAACCCAGGAAAGGTAATCCCATCCGATGATGGTTTCGGTGGACCAGGTTCGTTGACCTCCAATTTGCGCTATGGGCCAGACTACCAGACGTTTTCGCCGCAGTCAGCATTCTCTTTTTATCGCGAAGGTAGTTTCACGGCAGCCGTAGAGAGCTGCACCGGGCTGGGGGTTTGCCGGAAAGAAGATGGTCTCATGTGCCCATCCTATCAAGCCACCCGGGAGGAACAGGATTCTACCCGCGGGCGGGCAAACGCTCTCCGGGCTGCATTGAGCGGTGTGCTGCCGCCTTCAGCACTTGGGCAGCAGGCGATGTACCAGATTCTCGATCTTTGCCTGGAGTGTAAGGGATGTAAGGCTGAATGTCCGACCGCGGTAGACATGGCCCGTATCAAAGCTGCCTTTCTCGAGCTCTACTACCAGGAACACGGAGCTTCGCTGCGCAGCCGGATGTTTTCCAGGCTCCCTGATTTTGCCGAACTTGCTGCCAATTTCGCTGCACCATTTAATGCGCTGACACAAAGCCGGCTCTTCCATCGATTGCAGGAGCCACTGCTTGGAATCGCGCACGAGCGAAGCTTGCCACGTTTCAGGCGTGATTCATTCAAGGAGCACTACGCGCGTGGCGTCATGCGGGAATCAACGCAGGAAGTCATTCTCTTCCTGGACACATATACAAATCACATCGAACCTGAAATCGGCGAAGCGGCGGTGAAGGTGCTTGCCGCTGCGGGATACCGGGTTCGCCTCGCGGATGGCCAGGGGTGTTGCGGGAGGCCGATGATTTCAAAGGGTTTTCTCGGCGAGGCGAAGAAGCTTGCATCGGCCAATCTTGAGGCTCTGGGTGGGTACGCGCAAGAAGGCTTGGCCATCATCGGACTTGAGCCCTCCTGCCTGATGACCTTGCGCGATGAGTACCTTGATTTCTTCCCGGGCGATTTGCGAGCTGAGGCTGTGGCCAGACAATCCTACCTGTTGGAGGAGTTCCTGGTTCGACCCGACGGTCAAGGCCAGAAGCCAGTGGATCGTTTGACCTTCAGGGAAAACACCAACCCTGAACTCCGGATCCATAATCATTGTTATTCGAAAGCTTTGGTAGGATCCGGTCCACTGCTTGAGGTACTCGGGGAGGCTGGCTACCACGCAGTTGAGATCCCCTCGGGTTGCTGCGGGATGGCAGGATCGTTTGGATATGAATCGGAGCACTTTCAGCTCTCGATGCAGATTGGTGAGCAAACACTCCTTCCTGCAGCTCGAGAAGCTGTTTCGAATGGTGCTCGCATCAGCGCGGGCGGGATTTCCTGCCGAACCCAGTTGAAGGACGGCGCCGCGATTGAAGCCATACACCCAGCAATCCTTCTCGCAAGCCAGCTCGCAGCTACGGGATCAGAAAATGAATGAAGATTCAAGCACGATCAAATCAGTGCGCGAGCGGAGATTCGCGGCTTATGCATGGGTCACGCTGGCGGGAAACATGCTTGTCGTTCTGTGGGGCGCATATGTACGGGCAACAGGTTCGGGGGCTGGCTGTGGCGGACATTGGCCATTGTGTAATGGGGTAGTGCTGCCACGCCAGCCGGCGGTAGAAACAATCATCGAGTTCACGCACCGGCTTTCGAGCGGGCTGGCATTGATCCTGGTGGTTATCCTGTTCCTCTTTGCTCGCCGGATCTATGAAAAAGGAACGCGTGTGCGTACGCTTACAACTGTGGCTGTCATCCTGATGATCGTGGAAGCCTTGCTAGGTGCAGGACTCGTGCTGTTCGAGCTTGTTGCCGGGAATACATCCCTTATACGGGCGGCGGCCGGGGCAGCTCACCTCCTCAATACTTTCCTGCTCCTGGCCACACTCGGATTAGCGGCGTCCTGGAGCTCATGGACTGCATATCGATCCGACGATGCACCAGCTCCAATCTACAAGATCTCGGTCGGAATCGGCCTGTTGGGCGTTCTTTTCATTGGGATGACAGGTGCGATTGCTGCACTTGGAGACACGCTTTTTCCCTCGACCTCATTGCTGGCTGGCTTACAGCAGGATTTGAACCCAGGTTCACACATTTTGCTCAGGCTGCGTGCCTTACATCCAATCATTGCGCTCGGGGTAAGCCTATATTTACTTGGCCTGATCCGTATCGTACAGGCGAAGTTCCAAATTGCTGGGGCTTTGCCAGGAGCCCTTATCGGCCTGATTGTCCTTCAATTGGCAGCCGGTTCATTGAACGTCATTCTCCTGGCACCTGTCTGGCTCCAAATAATCCATTTACTGCTGGCCGATAGCCTGTGGATCGGGCTCGTCCTTGTTTCTGACCGCTTTATATGGGGCAGGCCAGCAAGACCTAGTGCGATTGTGGGCTTGCAGGGATAGATTTCACCTTATGAACCTGTCGCTGGTCCATCAGTAGGGCGATCAGATAACTGCGTATAGACATACCACAATAGAACATACGTTCGTTTAGAGTGGGCCTATCGTATGGCTTGCGAGCAGGGGGTTAATCCTCAAAAATTTCGTGGTAGCCACGGTCGAGTTCATCGTCGCTGAGGTGGGCGTAGCGCTGGGTGACAGCAATATTCCGGTGGCGGGCCAATTCCTGTGCCAGCTTAAGATTTCCACCGGACCCTCGCAGCACCGTGGTCACGAAATAGTGCCGAAACGAGTGCGGCGTAATCGTCGAACTGGAATCATCTCCCAGCGCTTCCTGGACACGTTGATGGACGATGGCTCGGCCGGTTGTCGTGCTGATCGGCAGGATTTTACTGCCGGCAGCCCGATCGTGCCGGGCAAAGAGCGGCAGAGAGGCGAGTGGCCGCCCACAGGAACCGTCCAGCGGCGCTCTGCTGGCGAGATAAGCCCTCAAAGCCCCCATCGAACGCGAGGAGAAGCGTACGATCGCCTCTCGATCGCCTTTACCGATCAGGATTGCACGGCCTTCATTCCAGTCGATATCCCCACGACGAAGATTGCACGCTTCATGGACCCGTAAACCCGTGGCTGCCAGGGTAATCAGGAAAGCCCGATCGCGCAGGTTGATCAAGCGTTGCCTTTCATCTTCGACCGGGTAGGTTTGGAGCTGGTCAGCGTGCTCAAGGACAGCCTCGATCTGGCTGCGCGGGAACTGCGGCAGGCGCTGACCTGGGCGTCGTGCCCGGCGGCTGATCAGCAATCTCAGACGGGGCAAATTGACCGCGGCCAGGTTTTCTGCTGCAAGGTATTCAAACCAGCCGGTGGCAGCCGTCAGGTAGAGACGTTCGCTTGCTGGAGCGTAGGGCTTCAAATATGCAGCGAAATCAGCGATCCAGTCCTCGCTGGCTTCAGCACAATCGATCTTGGCCGGATCGAGATCCATTTGTTCAAGGCACAGGGTGAATGCCTGCAAGGCGTTGGCATAAGTACGGGCAGTATTTGCGCTGCGCGCTAATTTCACGCCATCCAGGTATCGTTGAAACGAGTCAGCCAGCTTCATGATCGACCACCCATGGATTCCCTACGTGCTGTGCTAAGGTTGCTATAATGGTACTTATCGTAACCGTAATGAATTTCGAAGTCAAGGCCTTCATAGAACGCCACCCCACTCCAACTGCATTGGCGTTAAGTCCAAACGGAGTTTCATGAGCCTCCAATGGGATACCAATCGGGAATTAGAAATTGAGAAGCCCGCCGTTCGGCTGATGATTAACTAACCTACCCCCCTGCCCGTCGAAATTATGCGGTTAATCTATACCTCAATAAAATCGGACGGTCCGTCCTGGGACGATTGATATACATGCTCGCATGCGGCAGTAAGATGGGCGCCGTAGAGCATGATCAGCGAACTGATGTAGACCCAGAACATCAGGACTACGATCGCGCCTAGAGAGCCGTAAACCAGGTCGTAGCTGACGATGCCGCTGGTTAGATACCACGTAAAGACCGATGTAGCGATCTCCAGCCCAGTTCCAGCGACCAGCGCTCCTAAGAGAGCGTAGCGCCAGTTGACCTTCTTGTTTGGAGCCCAAAGGTATAGTGCCATGAACGCGAGCACTTTCACCGACATGGAAAGCAGGCGAGTAAACAAGCTTTTATAAGGAAGACTATCGATCAGCTGGCTGCCTAACGCTTGAAGGTTAATGTTGGCCAGCACGCTAAACGTTGTCGTGGCGAAGATGGATAGCAAGACCGATGCCCCCAGGGCAATCGCGATTGCAATACCTGCGAGCCGCTTACGAAGGAAATTTCGAATGCGGGTATCGGGCCAGGCCCGATTGACGTTGTAGATCAAGCTCGAGAACATGCCGGAAGCGGACCAGAAGAGGCTGATGATACCGATGATGCCGATCGTCCCGCGCATTTCCAACACGGTCTTGAGGTTCGATTCAATCACGTTTCTGGAGCCAGGGAACAGGTTTATGAACATCTCTTGCACTTGCCTGAATACCTGGTCACGCTCAAGGAAGAACCCCCCTGCAGCGATCAGCGCCAGGAAAAATGGGAAGAGCGAGAAAAGGGTGTAGTAGGCCAGGCTCGCCGATACTTCGCCGCCGCGTTCTTCGGAGAAGCGGCTGATGGACCGCAGTAGGATACGACCCACCCTGCTCGAGCGGATGTGCTCAATCCATATACGGATTTGGTTCATGAGGTTATGCTCCACAGCGTTTTCTTACCCACCGTGGATGATAGCACGTTGCGAATGTATCAGGGGATTAGACGAGGTGGAACTCAGGAATGGCCGTTCGAGTTCTTCAAGATTTCCTGAATGACGCCCGTTGACCAACAGCGCTTCATTGCCTCGACCATATGCGGGTCAAATTGCTTCCCGGAGCCACGCAAGATCTCGGCGTAGGCATCATCACTGGAGAGCGCCTTTCGATAAGGCCGGTCGGAGGTCATGGCGTCAAAGGCATCTGTAACAGCCAGCAGGCGAGCCCCGACAGGGATCGCCTCGCCTTCCAGACCATCTGGATAACCTTTGCCATCCCAGCGCTCGTGGTGGTGCTTGACGAGAGGGACAGCTGGGGCGAGATAAGGGATGTCCCGAATCATGCGTGCTCCCACCTCGGGATGCTTGCGCATTTCGGACCACTCATCATCATCCAACTTGCCATTCTTCCGCAGTACTTTATCCGGTATGTAGATCTTGCCGATATCGTGCAGGATCGCACCATACTCTAAATCTTCCAGTTCTTCAGCGTTCCACTCCATATCTGTTGCCAGGGCTTTGGAGTAGGCCCCGAGCCGATGCATATGTGCATGGGTGTATGGGTCGCGCATCTCGATCGCCCCGGCGAGCGCGAAGAGGCTATCCTTATAGGCTGCTTTCAGCTGGATGAGCTTGAGCTCGTCAGAACGCTCCAGACGGGCCTTAACTGCTGAAAGCAGCTCCTTTGTGGTGACCGGCTTTGTGATGTAATCATCAGCCCCCAGTGAACGCCCGTAAAAGGTGTCCTCACGCGTTCCCCTGGCAGTAAGGAAGATGAAAGGGATTGCGGTTCCATTAGGATGCTGGCGGACGGCTTCAAACAGTTTGTACCCGTCCATGACGGGCATGGAGATATCGGAGAGGATCAAGTTTGGCAGCTCGGTTTCGAGCAGTTTCAAAGCGGCTTCGCCGTTGGAAGCCGTCAGAACGTTATAGCCAGCACCTTCCAGGACATCCCTGAATGCGACCAGCATTGCTGGATCATCTTCAACGACGAGAAGTTTTATTGGCTGATCCACGTGCTTCTCCCGGGGTTGAACCGTTAATACACGAGACTCCGCGAATTTACAGGGATCTATTTGCAAAAGGGCTCCCTGCCTGCGGCTGAGATATTGATTGCCCATCAATTATGTCGGCTTGCATAGACCTTTACAAGAATACCTTCGTACCCCCCGGCAAATTAGGTCTGAGCGCATGCTACAATTCATTCCGTGATGGAGGACCAATCGTTGAAGAAGTCCAGAAGCTGGTTGCTCATGCGCATTCTACTTGTGGCGCTTCAGTTTCTCGCGATTTTCGCTGCTGGATATTTCATACGCGCAGTAGCGGATTCCAGACAGGACCGGCTGGAATTGGTAAGTGAAGCCGTCCAGGTCATCCGGACCTACGCGCTCACTCCACCCGAAGAAGAACTGCCATTCGAACGGGCGATGATCCATGCCGCCGTTGGAACACTGGGCGATCCCTTCAGCGTCTATGTCGAGCCCGCTCAGCATGAGCTCCAGTCGGATGATCTGGCTGGCGAATATGGCGGGATCGGTGCACTGCTAACCATCGATGATGCTGGGAGAGTTATACTTACGCCTTTTGAAACTGGACCCGCCTATGAGGCTGGGATCCGTGACGGCGATATCCTGTTTTCTGTGGATAGACGGGTGATCGGTCCATTTCCAGGAATTGGAGATTTAATTGCGGATTTGCGGGGTGTTGAAGGGAGCCGGATCAACTTAGGTGTTGTGAAAGCGGATACAGATGGGCCTCCGATCAGCTACGAACTCACCAGGATGCGCTTCGAAATTCCCTCTGTAACCACGTACCTCTCCCCATTAAACCCTGCAACTGGCATCATCAAGATTATTCGATTCGCCGAGAACACTCCTGAAGAAGTCGAAGCAGGCTACAATGAGCTAATTGAGGCCGGTATCAGCGGGTTGATACTGGATCTGCGCGATAACGGGGGCGGCCTGCTCGAGAGCACGGTTGACTTAGGACGTTACTTCCTCAAATCGGGGATTGTCCTGACCGAAGAACGTGCAGCAGGCGAGGATGAGTCTTTTCGGGTTGAACAGCCCGGGCCGGCCGCAGATATACCTCTGCTGATCATTATCAACGGGAATACAGCAAGTGCTGCAGAAGTTCTCGCTGCCGCACTGCGAGAAAACGGCCGGGCTTTATTAATTGGCAGCCAGACATTTGGAAAGGGTACGGTTCAGGCAGTTGTTGAGCTAAGCGATGGATCGAGCCTGCATATAACGACAGCCCGCTGGCTGACACCGGGTGGCGAGACCCTCGACGGTGTCGGGCTTAGCCCTGATTTTCGGGTTGAAAGCAGCGATGACAACGGCCCCGATCCATTCCTCGCCCTGGCCGAACAACTCTTTTTGAAGGGTGCAGGAGACCAATGAGTGCTGGCACTGAAGTGAAGAACATCGCTACGAACCGCAAGGCAGCCCACGACTATGACCTGGAAGAACGCTTTGAGGCTGGTATCGTACTTACGGGAAGTGAGATTAAATCTATTCGTGCTCACCAGGTAAGCCTGAAGGAGGCTCATGTTCAGATTGATTCGAACGGAGTCTGGCTGGTGAATGCCCATATTGCCCCTTATGATCCTGCTAATCAATTCAATCACGATCCCCGCCGACGTCGAAAACTGCTCTTACACAAACGGGAGATCTCAAATCTATACGACCAGGTTCGCCAGCGGGGTTTTACTATCATCCCGACACGGCTCTATCTGAAATCTGGCCTGGCGAAGGTGGAGATTGCGCTCGCAAAAGGCAAACGGAAATACGACAAGCGGCGAGAGCTCGCGAAAAAAGCTGCCGATCGAGACATTGAGAGAGCGCTTTCGAGAAAGAGGCGTGGTGATGCTTGAATCACGCTCGATATCGGCGGTCAACCAGCTTCCGCTCGAACAGAAGGAGTTGATCTACAGACGGTTCATCCCGATGGAACTTTTTGAGAGATTCCATCTTCCAGCCGATCTGGTGGACGCCAATGGGAAAAAGCTACTTAACTTGCGTTGCAGATCAGGCTCAACAGATGTTGTTGTGGATTTAAGACATGAGGCGGGCGCGTACGATCCCCTGCTCTACGCTCACCTGACCGATACCATGAACGGTCAGATCCACGTACTGCTGTATATTCTGAACGACCCGGATTCACCCCGTTTCGACGTAGATCGCATGCCGGATGGGACCCCAACTGAGTTTGGAAGCTTTCGAAGGAATATCCCTGAGGAGGTTCGGGCTTTAGAAGCAGGTCTGGCTCCAGGGCAGGTTCGCCGTGGCTTGAGGCTGTTGCGGCACTCGATCGACGCGTTTGAGGAGTTCGTCGCCTCGCTCGGTCATGACGTTTACTTCGTGGATCCTTTAGCCTATCACAATGCGATCACATTCGAAGGCTACGGCTTTCTCTACCAACAAGGACGGCGCAGGATGGAGCAAATCCACGTTGGGTTTCAAGCTGGCGGTGAGCTGGCGATACAGCTGGATGGCTCGACGCCCTTTCGTGACCCAGCGTTTCATCAATCCATACGTGGCCGCAGCTGGGCGATACACGATGGCATCTTAGGTATCCCCTACTCTGATGTTGTAATGTACAAACGGGTTGGCCAGCAGGGAACGACCAGCACCTTCCCCGGTCGGATCTGGTGAGTGCTAAGTTTCGCATAGCCTATTTATTATTTTAAGAGTAAGAGTGGAAATTATTATATATTGAAAACAGTGGCTATGCGCATTAAAATATAAGTCTCTATGATATAATCATCACCAGGGGATGAATGGCTTCGACGGAGGTGGAGCGTCGCAAACTGCAAGCCGAGAGGCGCCGAGCTCGTAAAACCAGCGCACCACTTAAGTGCCAAAAGCACTGACTTTGCGGCTCTGCCCGTAGCTGCGTAAGCAGACTACAGCATAGCTCGGTCTCGCTAAGAGACCCGTCCACAGCTCGCCTCTCCTGTCCGGCGTGATGACGGACGACAGAAAGGATGGGATGCAGTAAAGCGCGCCACGTGCTTTACCTACAGCAGGTCTTCGGGCTTGAGTGGCTAGTGAGATCTGATTGACCTGGCGTTCGGCACTGATCTCACGAAATCCAGTAGAACGAATATGCTTGTAGACGTTTGCTGACTGAATCCTTCGGACGCGGGTTCGAATCCCGCCATCTCCACTCAAAAGCAAGAGCCGGAGCTTTTAGAGGCACCCGGCTCTTGCTCAATAATTTCCTAGAACGAATTGCTAAACAGGATTATCTAAACGAAAACCGTGACCACGAATTGTCAAAATATAATCGTGGTCCTGATCGATTTCGGACAGCCTATCCCTTAAACGCCTTACGAGGGCATCAATCGCTTGATCCGAGACACCAACACCTTCGGTTCCCGGCCACACATAAGCTGCAATTTCATCCCGACTTACCACTTGCTCCGGATGTTTATAGAGAAGCTCAAGAAGGCGGAACTGTGGCGGCGACAACGGTGGATCGACTTCCTCCTCCCGTATCCACACCCTGTGAGCCTGAATTTCCATCCGAAGACGGCCAAGGCCTAGATTAGCCGCTTCTTCCATGGATAAGGGCAATGTGGCTTCAGATCCTACAAAGGTTAGCTTTAGGGCAAGTGCAATTTGGATGTCATCCCCGTCCTGCAGCTGGACAGGTTTTTCGATTGCGGCACCATTTAGATGCGTGCCGTTCTTGCTTCCCAGGTCCTCCAGCTGATATCCGAAAGGTGTGCGCTTGATACGCGCATGGTGACGCGAGACCTGCCTCTCGGCAATGACCAGGTCGCACTCTTCGCCACGTCCGATTAAAAACACTTCTTTATCGAGTGGCCAACGCGATCCCTGTAGATCACCCTCGGGCGCCAGGAGCAGAGGGACCTCATCACGGCCTTCGCTCATATCGCTTTCGCAGCCTCCTGTCGTGACCAACCAGAGTATAATGCAAATACATTTCCGGCGCTCTGAGTTTCACGGGCGGAGCTCACGCCGAGAGAACCGGCGGAAATGTTTACGCCCGCAACAAGAAGAGGTTCTTGGTGCCTATTCCTCTCAAACCCGACGAGGTCCTTAAAGACCGCTATATCATCCGTCAGATTATAGGCCGTGGCGGTATGGGGTCTATTTACCTTGCTGATGATAACCGCCTCGTTGGCCGACAGTGCGCAATCAAAGAAGTTCAGCAGGACCAGTCGGTGCCTACAGAACTGCGTGAACAAGGCCGCGAGCAGTTTTATCGAGAAGCTTCGGTTCTTGCCCGACTCGATCACCCTACCCTGCCGAAGGTCTCCGACTTCTTCAGCGAAGGCGATCGCGACTACCTCGTGATGGACTTTATCGCCGGCGATGACCTCAAAACAGTCATGGACCAGGCCCGGAAGGAAGGTAGAACGCTCCCGGTTGAAGAGGTACTCTCTTGGGCTAAGCAACTAGCGGACGCTCTCGAGTACCTTCACAGCCAGGATCCTCCAGTTATTCATAGGGACATCAAACCCAGCAATCTCAAGCTGACGCCTCAGAATATGGTCAAACTGGTTGATTTCGGACTCGTCAAGCAGATGGCTCCCGATGAGCTCACGATCACGGTAATCCAGGGCCGGGGCACGGCTTTATACACACCGCTCGAACAGTATGGCGGCGACGAGGGTCATACGGATGTCCGCAGTGATATTTATGCTTTTGCCGCAACGCTCTACCACCTGCTTACAAATACCGCCCCACCCGAAGCGAAACAACGCTTTCTTACACCCCAGGCTTTTATCGATCCACGCGACCTCAACCCACAAATACCAGACACCATCGCTGATGC
>Ga0315536_1000253_pt1 | contig 27035 bp, 26 predicted proteins | sample SalMarSW160230MG_FD_203093 | JGI IMG/M metagenome (GOLD analysis project Ga0315536, IMG submission 203093) | Salt marsh sediment microbial communities from the Plum Island Ecosystem LTER, Massachusetts, United States - Salt Marsh Sediment SW1602-30 ...
TTAGGAGTCGCATTTTGGCTTTTAGCCAGACAAATCATGCTTGAATTGGGAAAAATCAATAGTGAAGATGAATTCACACCTACTCTTGAGGAATTTACTTCTAAAATCGTGCCAATGTATAAACAAACATAACTCAATTTTCACTCAAATTCTTCTTATTCGTCAAAATAATTATGTATTTATGATATCTTAAAATAAGAAATCTATATATACATCCTTTAAAATCTAAGAAATTCTTAAAATATAGTTAGAGACGATTTAAAAGCATTCTATACAATTAAATTCTTATTTTATATCAGATTAAAATTAGATTATTTTTGCGAAAAGCTCTTTTGTTGATTTGTAAAATTTGTTTTCAGGAGAGATATCTAGCAAATTCTTGGCTAATAAATTCATTTTACTAATTTCTTCATCGTTAGGGAGTAAGCCCAGAAATTTTACCCTAACATCTTTTATACTATTAACTTTTTCTGTCAATAAATCTTTCATATCTTCGGGAAAACGATTACCGATAACGAGTATGTTTTTAAAATCTAAGTGGACTTCATTGGTTACTTCGACGATTCTTTCCATAGTGTGAAATCCCATTTTACTCGCATCCGTTACGATAACGAGGTCAGTCACGTCCTGTCCCGTTCTGCGAGCAAAGTGCTCTAATCCCGCGGGAGCATCTACTAATACGATGTCGTAATTTTTCGATAATACATCAATTATCCGCTTTAGAGTGTTATTCACACTGCAATAGCAACCTTCTCCTTCTCCGCGTCCCATTTCTAACAAGTCAAAATCGTCTAATTCTATTAAAGTGTCAAAGACTTCAGATTCTATTATTTGATCTTTCGAAACTTCGAGTGGTATTTGTCTCTTCTGAATTTTATCTTTAAGGGCTGTCATTTTTCCCCCTACTGTTTGTTTGAATCCAATATTTTCACCGATAATGTCTCCGATGTTTGCATCTGGATCTGCATCAATAACTAATACATTCTTGTATTTTTTCGATTCTATGAGGTGTTTAAGCATGAGTACCAGCAATGTAGATTTGCCCACGCCACCTTTTCCACTAAAAGATATAATCTTTAACGCCACGATTTTTCTCACTCTTTCTTTTACGTTCACACGAGCTTATATGAGAAAAAAAGTGCACCTCATATAAAGTTTGATTTTATGCTTTATTAAAAGTAGGCCCTATTAACCTAATTACTTAAATCGAACTTAATATCGTGATTCTATATTATAAATATTCATTTTGAGTAATATTAGAGAAATTTTTTTTTCAGAGAAATTTATCTAGTGTTTTCTTTCGAAAACGTATCTCAACGCTATCTCTCATTCCAGGCAAGTTAAAGCATACATCAGGTATCATTTTTTTAAAATATGGAATATTTTCCCGTTCAGAAATAAATTGCGAATTGTATAACGTTTCAAAGATTTCTTCTCCGGAAAATTGAATATCATCAAAATAACGAATTACTGGTCTATTCTCACTAATGCTGTCTACAACTTCCTTTAAAGGAGAGTAATATTCGCGAATTATTCCCTTTTCATTAATTGTGCTTGTTTTTTGGGAATGTTCATTATATAAGCAAATGATACATTTAGGCCATCTTTCATGAAAATATTCTAAAACACGATCAACTACTCGATGTTTGAGCATTACGACTCCAAAGAGGACTCCCCGATTATTTATTTCAGTTCGCGTAAATTGTTTTGCACGATATGCTTCTGTCGTCACTTCACGCATCATTCGATTAATTTTTTTTGCAAGAGGAGTACCAGAATTTCGAAAAATTACTTCTGGAATTGAATTTATCTGTTTTATTAACAATCGTGAGAATTTATTATGCCGAGGCAGGTTTGATAATAACTCTTCTTTGGTATATCCTTTTGCACAACCAACAACTTCCAATGGATCCCTTTTTTTTACATTATCCTCATTCACGCGATTTCCCTCCATGAATTTTCTTCTGGAGATATATGTGTAAAATGGTCGAGCGTTCTTTGATTTTTTCCGTTGATTAATAAATAAGGTTCAGCTCGCTTTAATACTACTCCCACTGCTTTCAAATCTTCCCGTTTCTTAAATTCAAATTTTTTTGATTGCAAATTAATTATTCTTTTAGCGGAGATAGGTCCGATTCCTGGGACTCGAATTAAATCTTTGTATGACGCAATATTGGGATCCAATGGGCGGCGGCCTTCAAAATATTTTTTTGCGAGATAGATCTTTGGATCACCTTTGGGTAGGTTGTCATCGTCAGTCAATATATCTTTTAAATCATTCAATTTATAGTGATATATTCTTAATAACCAGTCACTTTGGTATAATCGATGTTCTCTAGAAAGTGAAGCTGCTTGTTGTCCAGCAAGAGGAGTTCCTTCAATAGGAATGAATGAAGAAAAATATCCTCGTCGTAAATCAATATTACGATAGCCCCAATCAATTTGTTTAAGAAGATCAAAGTCTGTCTCTCCATAGGCAGCCCCCACGACAAATTGGGTGGTTTGTCCGCTATTTAATATTGGAGCTCCATCCCAACGAAATTTCTTATATCCATCTTCACGGCGATCTTGGATCATCATTTCTTGGTATTTAACTTGACTATCTTCTTTCATATCTTTAATAATTTTTAGAGTGTCTAAGTTATGTTTTACTCTAATTTCTTTTAACCATCGCTGGCGCAAGATTATATCATTATTAAAATCTTTTTGTTCCGCGATTTCGGATAAAAATTCTTTGGTAGAGGCTTCAGAATTAACTGAAATGCGATCCGAAAGCGTAATGGCTTCTTTTAATAGGGATTGACTTACACCTGGTAAACATTTAAAATGAACATATCCTTGGAAATGATATTTGAATCTAAGTAGTCGTATTGCTTCTAGCATTTCTTCAGTTGTTTCATCAGCACTACCAAATACTCCTGATGAAATAAATACTCCTTCTACTACATTCATCGAATACAGTTTCATAAATGTACGGGCATACTCTTCTGGAGTAAAACTCATTTTATGCTTACATATATGTGAGAAACAGTATTTACAGTTATATATGCACTTGTTGGTATAGAGGGTTTTGAACAGACTCATGCAACGACCATCAGGTGTATAAGAGTGACAAATTCCAGCACTAGCCGCAGCTCCTACCCAATTTTTCGAAATTCCGAAAATTTTTGGATATTTATCTGTACGACTGGAAGCGGTGCTGGCACATATATCGTATTTTGAATTTTCTCCTAAAACTCGTATCTTTTCTAAGGTAGACGGCATGTATCCTTCAGCTAAGTAGAATTGAAAAAAATCATTTAATGTATGTATTTATCTCTTGATGTTTACTTATAAAAAGTGAGGGATATCGAATTTTCAATATAGTTTATTTCTTATTATTTTTAAATTCTTTAAGAATATTCCCCCTTATTTTTCTAAAATTCTCGCCTTTATCTACAAAAGTGGGAACATCCCCATGAGGTGATTTATATGAATCCATTCTTATTCGGAAATGTGTGCGAATTATGTCTACGATCGCATCAGAATAATCCATCCAAATCCCAGCTTCAATATTTTCATTTAATAGGTCGAGCCAGAAGGTTGGAATTGAAAAGATAATTCTAGTTGTATTTGCTACTGATTTGGAGGAAGCTATAATAGTAGAAGGTCTTCCTTCTTTATCCCATTGTTTAGCTGCTGAAATTGTACCATAAGAGCATTTTTCATCAATTACAATCGAAGATTGTTTTTCTGCTTTTTCAAGTCTTTCAAGTATGCGTAAATATTTTTCTTTGTCAATACTTCTAGGCATATTAAACTCACCTACTATTATAATATCTACTATTATATTTAAATATTTGTAGTAGAAAAATAGTAGATATTTATTATATTGTTTTTATTTCATGGATAAACAAACTAAAATCTATTTTTAGTTTATTGGATTATATTTAATTAAAATCAATAAATTAATTGAAGTTAAAAATGCCTATCTATACTGGAGGAGAAATAATCTCTAAATACCTAATTAAAGAAGGGATAAAACATGTTGCAGGAATTCCAGGACATGGCAATTTACCCTTAGTCGACGCTCTTTTTAAAGATAAAGAAAAAATCAAATTTATTCAACCAAAACAAGAAATGAGTGGAATACATCTCGCAATTGGATATTACAGAATTACTGGAAAACCTTTAGCTGTTGTCACGTCGATTGGACCAGGAGCAATTAATACGGCAATTGGTTTAGCAGATGCTTTTGTTGATGGATTTCCTGTATTATGTCTAACTGGTGACACCCACACGCACATGCGTGGAAAAGGAGTTCTTCAGGAAATAGAGCGAAGAAGAGATTCTGACTTCCCAAGAATCTTAGAACCTGTGACTAAACGTTCTTGGCAAATAAGTCAAGTATCTCAGCTTCCTAATGTAATGCAACGAGCATTTAATCAGATGATGACTGGTCGGAGAGGCCCTGTTCATATTGATCTACCAATGAATGTACAAGCTGACGCGATCGATTGTGAAATTCCTGAACCACTAGAAAGAAGATCAATGGCACGTATACAAGGTGATCCAATAGAGATCAAGAATTCAGTTAAATTACTTAAAGAAGCAAGACGTCCAGTTCTATTATTAGGTGGTGGGGTTGTATCCTCAAATGCTTATGATGAAGTAAAAGAATTAGCAGAAAAAATTGGTGCTGCGGTTGTAGTCACCATGATGGGAAAGGATGCTTTTCCAAATGATCATTCTCTTTTTTGTTGGTCAACTGGCTCGAAAGGAACAAAAATAGGTCTTTCGATGACATCAAAAGCAGATGTGTTAATAGCAATTGGTTGCAGATTTGCAGACGAAACTGCTAGCTCCTATAGAGATGGAGTGAGTTTTTCAATACCTCCGACAAATTTAATACAAATTGATATTGATCCTCATGAAATAGGTAAAAATTATCCTGTATCAGTAGGAATTATCGGAGATGCCAAAGCATGTATACAACAGTTAAATGATGAATTAGATTTACAGGGATTCACAAAAGATTTTAAAAAGTCAGAATTTTTCAAAGAAATTCAAGTGGAAAAAAAGAAATGGTTTGATTTTATCAATCAGAATAAGGATGATTCAAAAATACCTGTAATGATCTCGACAGTACTTCAAGAAATAAGAAAATTTTTCAATAGAGACGCGGTCATTGTAACCAGCTCGGGAAATGTACAAGCTCAAATTTTACAAGAACTAGAGTTTTATGAACCCAGAACATGTTTAACTGCGGGAGGGTTTTCAACAATGGGATATAGTGTCCCCGCTGCAATTGGCGCAAAATTAGGACTTATAGATAAGGGAAATCCCAATTGTCAAGTTGCAGCTCTCGTTGGAGATGGAGATTTTATGATGACAATTTCTGAGATTTCAATGGCAGTGCAACTTGGATTAGATAACATATTCTTTATCGTTCTCAATAATCATGGATGGATAGCAATAAAGGACTTACAACAAGCAGCCTTTGGTGAAGATCGAGGTTATGGCACTTCATTTGAAGATACACATGGAAATTCATATTCTCCTGATTTTGCTAAAATTGGTGAAGCATTTGGATGCCATGCTGAAAAAATTTCTAAGATGGAAGAGATTATACCCGCATTAGAAAGAGCTGCTGAATCTAATAAGCCTGCTGTAATAGAAATCGAAGTTCAAAGAGTTTATCCTTTTACTGGGAGTCCAGCAGTTGGATGGTGGGATGTCCCTAAACCCATATACTTATCTGAACAAAGAAAAGAATATGAAGAAGAAATTAAAGGGGAAAAACTATAATGTTGAATTCAATCTCAATAAAGGAAATTTCATTTAGTTTAGGATTTGATTTATGTGGTATTGCTCCAACTGATCGATTTAGTGACGCTCCAGATGGATTTCAACCTAAGGACATTTATAAAGAATGTAAGTCTGTCATTGTATTTGCAAAAACAATTCCATATAGTTCTTTTTCTGCTTCTAGTTTTGTTCCATATTCTCATCTTGGAAGTGTAATTATTCAAGAAGTTGATAGTTTAACAATTAAATTTACGCGACAATTAGAAAAGCTAGGTATAGGTGCAATTCCAATTCCTACTGACGATCCTTATGAATATTGGGAGCCAGATAGATTATATGGAAGAGCTATCTTATCATTAAGACACGCGGGTTATCTTGCAGGACTTGGAGTTTTAGGAAAAAACACTCTTTTGATTAATAATGAGTATGGTAATATGATCCAACTTGGAGCTATCTTAGTAAACATTGAGTTATTAGGTGACCCTATCGTTAAATACGAAGGTTGCTTAAAAGATTGTGAACTTTGTTTAAATTCCTGTCCTATGAAAGCTTTAGATGGAAAAACGGTAAACCAAAGACTCTGTCGATCTCATTCGATCTACAAACACGAAAAAGGTTATGTGTTAAAGAGATGCAATACTTGCAGAAAAATCTGTCCCCATGCTCTTGGTATGAAATAATTTATTTAAATAAATAGAATATTTAAGATAAATTTTAATTAGTTTCTTGTTATTTTAACTTACCTCTTACATTATGGGGATTTAATATGATTGAAATCTCCAAAAAACTTAATGAAGATAATATTGATTATGTGGAGAAAAGCAGAAATGGGAATAAACAAGATATCTTAACTGCTAATTGCAGAATATTACAAATTTAAAAACTCCAATAACAAATCTGTTAACTCTTTAAGAATCAAGACTTTAAATTTATCATTCTCTTTAGCCTCAACTTTAATCTTCCCTTTCATGAAAGCATTTATTGGATTTGTTTCAAATATAACTTCTGCCGAAGTTTTAAATCCCATTTCAAACCTAAGATTTGGATTGCGAGCTTCTCCGATCGCCCAGCCAAACTTTCGATCTAAAATTCGTATGAAATATTTACCCACATCTACTATATTCATTTGAATAATAAGATCTTCTTCATCTATCAATTTTTTAGCTTTAGCATTGTTATTCGCAAAAGCAGTTAATATTTCAAAAAATAAAGGTATATGTATTGGCTCTAAAACAGAAAGACCTCTTGCATATATATCAAAAAGCTTTTTTAAGGAGCTAGAATCTGAAATAAAACTCACCTTACTATCCTTTTCTTTAAGATAATTGATAATAATGAATTCCATAATCTGAAAAAACTCAATCATGTAATATAGATCTCCTTTGATAAGAAATAATTCAGAAAAAAAAGCTTCAATAGGATCGACCAATTCACCTACTAATAACTTGAACACAACATCAATGTTAGATGTGAGTAAAAAATCATAATTATTAATAAGACCATTTCCAAATTCAGCATATCCTTCTTGAATTAGTAGAAAAAAGGGACCTACTTCTTTTATATGTATTAATATTGAAAGATCTTTTCCTTTTATATATTCTTGAATATTTTGTGTCTCATTGATCAGACTACAAAATAATGTGAATGCTTTTATTACCTCTTTCATTGTAATAGAATTCTTATCTAAGGTTTCCAACTCTTTAAGCTTAGGTATAATGTCCATCTAATCACTTAATTGAATATATTGAATATTTCTTATCGAGTTTCTCTTTTAATTTAGTTTGAAAGCCAAATTGTATTGAATAAAAATCGAATACTAGATTGTCTATTTTTTTTTGTTCAAGAACATAGTTGTATCCTTGATTTTTCTTTTTTTCATTTATTATGTGTCGTACTATATTCTCGATTTTAGATTTAAAATTTGGAGTTGGAACTAAAAAAGGTAGAGCATGAATTCCCGTAATTTGTATACTGTTAGTGTTGTTTATAACTCCCTTAGCTAAGTAATTATATAAAGAACTATTTAAAATTCCTAACACATACTCAATTGAAATAGATTTATCTTTTAACATAAAACCGATTGCTTTATTTGAGTCCCAACGACAGCCTTCAGGCATGTATCGAGCTGCGAGTCGAGAACTAACCCCACTTATAACAATTCCTTCCTCTAAGAATGGAACATTAGAAGGAATATCATAAATTTTTATCGATTCCTCTTCCCACTTCAATGCTTCGATGATAGGACGATAATATTGGTCCCCTCCACCACGTTTTAAATATGGACACCATTCTTTATCACTAAGAGTCTCTTCTGAAATTATAGTATATTTTTTATCTTTTTCCTGAATTTTTTCATTCTTTTTGCTGAAAATCTTTGCTAGATCACTTCCTTTGACTGCAGCTATATATTTTCTGTTATCATGAGTATGCATACCTATATATCCTTGTAGATAATGCTTCATTTTTGGAGCTTTTTCAAATAGTCTTATGATTTGTTCTTCAACTTCGAGGTGAAATATGTAAAAAGGTAAACTATGGTATTTTTTTTGTGCAATTTGATATTCAATTGGTGGATTAATGTACTCTCTTTCATTTTCTACTCGAGGAATAACTCTCATCAAATTTCTATTTCTTTCTTCTTTATATTTTGAACCCGTGAATTTGGTCAAAATTGTAATGACTGGATTTGTATTCACATTTTGATTATCAAATAAATTAGCCGGCGCTAACATGACTTCATTAATTTTACAATTTTCAAGAATAAACCTTCTTAGTTTTGTATGCGTGCTTAATGTTAAAAATGAATCGCTGGTGATAAATCCCAGTTTTCCCCCTTCCTTTAAACGCCAAATTGAATTTACAATGAACATTGAATAGGTTTCGTGAGCATTAATCTTTCCATAAATCTTTTTTAGTTCAGTTTTGTTTTTTCTCACGTATTTACTCGCTTTGTTCAAGTAAGGAGGATTTCCAACAATAAAATCGTATTCATTATAACATTCTGAATTAAACGAAAGTAAATTATCTAAAATTTTAAAGTGTACACCTAAATCTTTAATATAATCTTTATAATCGGGATTTATATCATAGCAAAAGATTTGGGATTTATTTACACCCGACTTTATTAGGGATTTAACAAAAACGCCGGTACCTACACATGGATCTAATACTTTATGTGTTTCTTTTATTTTTCCTAAACTAAATACAATATATTCTGCAGTTTTTGGGGGTGTAAAGACAGTCCCTAATTCGTTTTCCATCTAAATAAAATTTATCATTTTAAATGTGTTTTTAAAATCAATAACTAAATTGGTTATCATAGGATATTAAATTTTCGATGATCATTTCACACAATCTCTTTAGCAAAGAGCTATCTACTTTATCTACAGTATCATGAATTGAATGAATAAATTCATATGATTCCATATCAGCAAAGCCAAATCCATGAAAACCTTCCTTTTTTAAATAATATCCATCAGAATGGGAACCAAAATAAATTCTTTTAGGATTTCTTTTAATAATCAAATCCTTATTATTCTTTGAAAACATGTTAAAAATAGTGTAGATTTGCTCATTCATCTTTTTACCAGGAAATACGTAAGTATTTTTAGCAACCGCATCAAAATTAAAAATAATAGACTCATCACGATTAACATGTGTTAATATTTTGCAAAAATTCCTGATTCCCATGGTGCCACATTCTTCTGCTCCTGTAAATACAAAATATAAATTAAAATGTTTTAATCTAAATTCTGGATTTGAGAAAAATGTAAGTATTTCTAAGATGCACGCGATACCCGAAGCATTATCAATTGCTCCTCTAGAATCGTTATTTGTTGTATTTAAAAATACTAATATAGTAGATATGAAGTAAATAGTTATGGGGAAGATTCCTATAATATAAAACAGCAAGGAAAATGGAGTAAAAACATAATTCTTCAAGATTGTAATAATTAATAATATCAATCCTGAAAATACCCAAGTTCTTATAATTCTTATACGGCCAAGAATCGAAAATCTTTGTCCTTTTGAATCTAAATGACATAAAAACAAAACATTCCTTTCTTGGTCATTTAATTTTGATTTAATAATTTCTGAATTATTCATTAGATTTACGTAGAGGTTACTAGAGCTCAATTTCTTAGGTAATCTTATGGACTCAGGCTTTCTCGTAAGAATGAATAAAAGACCCAAAATTATCATAAAAGTTAAAGATATAATGAATTCTCCAAAATTTAAATAGAATAAAAAGAGAACCACGAATCCTAATGAAAAAGCTATCTTTGGATAGGTTCTTCCAAAAAACGTACTAAAAACGAAATCTTGGGTTAACGGTTTTAGATTCAATTCCTCAATCTTTAGGATAGCTAATTGCAGAGCTTTTTTTTCTCCCTCAGTTCCTGATAATCTCGGAAAGGAAAACAATTCTAAGTTCTTTCTAATGCGATTTTCATTCATCATATTAATCATAGAATACAATTTTAGTCTAAATAAGCTCCATATTTTGCTGAACTTACTAACTTTCTATATATTTTTAAATAACCAGTTAATACTTCTTGTTCTGGTTTTTTCCATTTTGTAAATCTCCGTTTTATTTCACTTTCATCAATTAGTATGTTTAACTTACGGTTATTAATATCTATCTCTATAATGTCTCCATCCTTAACAATCGCTATTGGTCCTCCTTCATAGGCTTCAGGGCAAATATGTCCAATACAAGGACCTCTAGTAGCACCAGAAAATCTCCCATCAGTTATCATTGCTACACTATTTCCTAATCCCATACCAACTAAAATTGCAGCAGGAATAGATAATTCTCGCATACCTGGAGAACCTTTAGGACCTTCGTATCTTATGACTAACACATCTCCTTCCCTTATTCTTCCAGAAAATAAAGCTTCCTTGACATCTTCTTCACATTCAAAAACCTTGGCAGGACCTTTATGATATCTCATCTCATTCTTTATTGCACTTTGTTTAATTATAGCTCCATCTGGTGCTAAATTACCTTTTAGTACCGCAATGCCTCCCTCGTGATATATTGGATCATCTAAATCTCGAATTATTTGATGATCCTCGATCTTAATTAAATCTAGATAATCCTTGAGTTTTAATCCTAAAACGGAATTTGCAGTTAAATCCAATAATTTAGACATTTTTTTCATCAAGACCTTTACCCCTCCCGCTTCATAAAAATCTGAAACATTATATTCAGATGCAGGTTTAAATTTTGCTAGTAAGGGTATTACTTTACTAAATTCATCAAAATTAAAATGATTTAAATTCCCCCCTATTTCATGAGATAAAGCGCTCATGTGAAGTATCATGTTACTAGAACCGCCAATAGCTAATGCTACTTTAATGGCATTCTTTATAGAATTCTCAGTTATCAAATCAAGAGCTCTAATATTTTTGTTAATCAATTCTATGATACATTTTCCTGATTCTTTGCACAATAATTTTCTCTCTTCACTTATTGCACTCATGGTTGCACAATCTGGCAATGATAGCCCCATTGCTTCCACAATGCAGGCCATTGTAGTCGCTGTTCCCATCATATTACATGCTCCAGGACTACAACACGTTTGTTCTTCAATCAATTTAAATTCCTCTTTAGTTAGTTTGCCGATTTGATATTCCCCAATTGCTTCTTTAATATCCGAGGTTACGAAAGTTCTTCCTTTTAATGGACCATCATAGAAATGTTTAGGTTCCATAATTCCACCAGTTACAAAGATAGTTGGGATATTACACCTTGCAGCTGCCAGTAACATGCCCGGAATTATCTTATCGCACGAACAGAGCATTACCATCCCATCGAAATTATAAGCTTTAATCGTACATTCAATAGAATTAGCAATAACTTCTCGGGATGGCAATATATATTTTGAATTGTTTCCAGAATTTGCAATACCATCGCAAGAACCTATAGTATTGAATTCCATGGGCGTAGCTCCCATTTCTTTAATAGTATCCTTTATTATACTAGATAAATCACGTAAATGTATATGTCCTGGATTGATCTCGCTCCAAGAATTTACAATAGCTATCCTTGATTTGGCTAGATCTTCATTTGAAAATCCACAACCGTGAAATAATGCTCTCTCATATGCTTTCCTAACATCTAATTCTCTATTCAATGAATAACCCCACCCTCTTTAATTTTTAAATATCAAAACATTGACCAATCACGTTTTTAATTAAATTCGGTATTTTTTAAATATCAAAGAAACATAGTTGTTATATTTAATTAAAAATTTTAAAAATTATTATGTTAAATGTTGGGATCATAGGAACTGGAGTAATTTTCGATTTACATATTCTTGGTTATTTAAATAATCCAGATGCTAAAGTTATTGCTTTATGCAATAGGACAGTAGAAAAAGCAAGAGAGAAAATTCACAAATTTAAACTAGATGAAAATATTCCGGTTTATTCAAATTATAAAGAAATGTTAGATATCGAGGATTTAGATATTGTTGAAATTCTCACACCACATCATCTACATGCTGAGATGACGATATATGCTGCTAATAAAGGCGTGAAAGCTATATCCGTTCAGAAACCAATGGCACTTAATTTGAAAGAAGCTGATGAGATGATTAATGCTTGTGTGAATAATGGTTCAATCCTTTCAGTTTTTGAAAATTTCTTTTTTGCTCCTCACATAAAGAAGGCAAAGCATTTAATTGATGATGATTACATAGGGGATCCTACTTCAATAAGAATAAAAACTATAATGGGCTTGACTGGTGGATGGAGTATTCCAAAAAGTGCAAATATATGGCGTAAAGATCCTAAAAAGATAGGAGGTTCTCAAGAAGGATCCCCAGTTCTTCTAGATAATGGTTGGCATGCGTTTTCTTTAGCTTCTTGGATGATTGGGGAAGAAATTGAGAAAGTTTTTGCTTGGACAGATAAGTTCCATGGTATTGATGCTCCCGCATACGTGATGTTTAAATATAAACAAATCAACGAACATGTTGTTCCCCAGTATGGACACATGGAGTTTGTCTTGATGCCAGATGTTAAAATCCCCTCTAATTATTATCCTACTGATGAATTTATCGAAATCATAGCAAGTCGTGGTATTATGAAAATTAATCAAGGAACTTCAATTGGCAATCAAATGTCTGATTCAGAAATTTTTGCTCCAATAATTATAATTAGAGATGGTAAAATTGAAAGATGGGATGATTTTGAGAAAGATTGGAAATATAGTTTTATCAATGCTACGAAAAGTTTCATTGAATCTATAAAAGAAAAAAGGGAACCCGCATTATCTGGAAAAAGAGCACGAGAAATCTTGAAATTTAATTTAGCTGCAATAAAATCAGCAGAATTAGGACGTGAAATATATCTAGAAGAAATAGAAAATTAAATTCTATTTTTCATACTGGTATTTAAAAATTCTATTTTCTAATCCTTGTTTTATTCCTTTTCGTAAATCAGCTTTAGATCTCCTTGAATATTTTGTCAGACCACTTTGATCCAAATCTGTTGGTTCAATAACCTTACAAGATTTATTCTGCTCATTTTCAATCGTCATATCTTCCCAGAACACGGGTTTATTTTGTTGTTGCGATACATAAGGCATTTTAGCAAAAATACATAAATTTTTCCCTTGTTCACCCGTATAAATCGGGTCACTATTCTCTTTAATAGCGTTGATAAAGTGTTCAGTTGAATTTATAAAAGAGTACCTCCAATCTCTTGGGAGATCTTGACCATATATTTTTATTTCGCCATCTACATAAGTGACAATTGGTGGAAATTCGGGACTTTTAGAGATGAAATTCCCTGCCGAAGTACATTGATTTAGCCACATCATTCCTTTAGTACCCGTTATTTCAATGTATTCATCACAATCATAATAGTTGCTTGGATAATATACATTTGGAGCTAAAGTAAATTGGAACGTGCCATACTTTGGTGGATCATCCTCATTTTTACTTGGATACTTCCAAAAAATATAATTTGGAGAGTCCATTATAGTTGCAAAATAATCTATCCATCCGTATACCTTTTCAACTCGATCCTCATCCATCAACCATAGTGCCATGGAAAATTTATGAGTTCCATCATCATAAACATGCGGACCTCCACCACAAGTATCAATTCTATGGCGCCAAACAAGAGATTTGAGATCTCGGGGCATGCTTGGACCTCCAGTCAATATGGTATTTATTCTAAAGGTTAATAATTCTCCTATTATCCCTTGATCAAGCAGTTCTTTAGCTTTAAGATGTGATGGATAAAATCTGAAGTTCTCATACAACTTAAGTTTTACTTTTTCTTGCTTGCATACTTGAATGATTCTTTCACAATCCGATATGGTATGAGCTAAAGGTTTTTGAACAGAAATTCCAGAAATCCCGGCTTTGGCGGCATATTCTGTCATTGGAGCGTGTAAATGATGTGGTGTGAGAATTTCAATAATATCAAGGTCCTCATTGTCAATCATTTTAGTATAATCTTGATATATTTTTATTGTTCTAAGTCCCCATCGCTCTAACTTTTGACCTGCATTAATTAGATCCAAATCGCTCACTGCAACCACTTCTGCATCGGGTGAATGTAAATACCCTAAAATATTCAAATTAGCGATTTCCCCAGTCCCAATAATTCCAACTCTTAACATGTTCTCAAAAATATCAATATTTAATAAATGATTTAAATTATCTTAAGATTAAAAATTTTTATATACATAATAGCTTGAAGCTAATAACAAGTTTTTAATAAAAAAAAGTGATAAAACAAAAAAAAATTGAATATTGTAGTATTATATCGTGGGATGGTTTTTATTCCATATTTTCCATTGCCATGCTCAGGATTTCTCCATATGCAATGGCATCTTGAAGATTTCCTTCTATTACTAAATCTCCGGACATGTAGGCGCTAGTGGAATCAAGTTCACCCGATGCTAAACCTGCCCAAGTTGCTCCTGTAGCGGACATAGTTACTCCAGGGTCATCAACTTCTCCCTCTGCATAATCGAATTTACCTTCACCTAAAATGATATAATATTTATAAACTGGATCTGCATCAGTGACAATCATTTGAACTTTCGTTTCATCCATATCTTCAAGTTCTTCTTTCAAGTCTTCATCTTCTGCAGCAACTTGCTTGATAAACTCATACATTTTTAAAGCATCAGAGGGTTCACTTGTCCCCTTTTCTCTCATTTCTTTTAATTCTTTTATTAAATTTTCATCAACCATATATAAATTCATCTCACTATTCTTTTTTATTTAGTATATTGAAAGTTATGATATACTCCTATTTAAAAATGCAATTTTATTTATCAATATGATCATTTTTGGCTCTAGTCAAAATTTGACAAAAAAAATCTGATCTGACTAATTTAAATAGCTTTTTATGATTTTTACTATTCTAACAATTAATATTATTTTAAGTGGGAATTCTTTAATAGCAATTGAAAAATTACCGTTTTATAACAAAAATTTTTGATGATTTTTATGAGTGTATTATCTGATTTACTCTTAGTATTATTTACTTATATCTATGTCTTCGCTACAATTCTCATTCCCGTGTATCTAAAAAAAAAAGATAAGATTTCGAAGTTTCAAGCTCGAAAAGCAGTGCACTTATTTGCAGGGTTAAGTATATTTTCAATACCTTATTTTGAATGGTCTTGGTGGGCTGTAATAATCGCTGGTTCACTAACTTTATTAGTATATATGAGTTCAAAAAAATCAAAAATAAAACAATTAAAAGAATTGTACGAGTCCATAGGAGAAGAAGCTGAAGAACAAGCAGGATATCTTCAAGGACCGTTTCACTATTGCATGTCTATAACACTATTGATGCTTGTATTTGTTATTTTTGCTCCATCTCAAATGTATTTTCCACTTTCCGCAATTTTGTTGATGATTATTTCAGATACATTAGCATCAGTTATTGGAAAAAGATATGGGAAGCATAATATAAAAATTCCTTGGATTAAAGGAATAAGGACTCTTGAAGGCTCATTAGCATTTTTCATTAGTGGTTTTATCGTATGTTTTTTAGCTTTCAGTTTATTTGGAGTCACCAACCCTATTACCCAAACACATATAAGTCTTGTAGAGGCAATATTATACTCTTTAATTGCGAGTGTTTTAGCAACTTTAATTGAAATGTTTTCACCGAGTACATGGGATGATTTAACTGTACCAATTTTAACGGCATTAATTATATTTTTATTAACTTTAATATAAAAAAAATTTATTTTCCTTTTTTACTTGAATAAAAATTACAAAGAGCGCTAATGGAAGATATAAAGAAGATATATGACGTGGTTATAGTAGGAGCTGGGACCGGGGGAAGCACTGCTGCCCGATTTGCTACCCAAAAAGGTCTTGAAGTGTGTCTCATTGATCGGAAAGTAAAAAATGAGATTGGAAATAAGATTTGTGGAGACGCGGTAGGTACAGAGATTTTTGATTTTTTAAATATCAAACATCCAATAAATGAAGAATTATCTTGCCACATAAAAGGAGCAAAAATATATTCTCCAAATATGGAGAAATGCATAAATTTATTAGATCCAAAACAAGCTGGTTATATTGTTAATCGTTTAGAATTTGGTCAACGCCTTCTGGATGATGCTCTAAATGCAGGCGTGACATCTTTTTTAGATGACACCAACGCTTTAGAGTTATTATATGAAAAGAATATAGTATCAGGTATAAGGGTCAAATTAAAAAATGGAGAAAAAAGAGAAATCAGAGCCAAAATTGTTATAGATGCTTCTGGATTTTATTCACCACTAAGGAAGACTATAAGAAGTACTATTGTTGAAAAAATAATTCCAAAGGAAGATAGTATATTATGTTACCGAGAAATAGTCAAATTTCCTCCATCTGAACATAAAGTACAAGATCCAGAATACATAACTATTATTTTAGATAAAAAACGAGCTCCTGGTGGTTATATTTGGTATTTCCCAAAAAATGAGTCTTCAATTAATATCGGATTAGGAGTATTTATGGATTATAAAGGTAAAGTTAAAGAATTTTATCAAAACAATGTATTCAAAACTTATATTAAGACATCAAAGTATGAGATACTCTCATCTGGTGGTGGAGTTGTACCGATTAGGCGTCCATTGTGGTCATGTGCAGATGATGGGATAATGTTAATAGGGGATGCGGCATGTCAAGTAAACCCTCTACATGGAGGGGGTATTGATCCTTCAATGAGGGGAGGATTCTTCGCTGCTAATGCAGCATTTGAAGCGATTCAAAAGGGTGATTATACTCTTAAGTCTTTGTGGAAGTATAATGTTGATGTGATGAGAAGTTTCGGAGCGGATTATGCCTCCTTAGATTTATTAAGGCAAGTACTTCAAGTTTTTACTAATGAGGAACTTAATTTCGGATTGGGAAATGATTTATTGTCAGGTGAGGAAATCTTAGAAATTTCGTCAACTGGGGGTCTTAAATTATCTATTTTTGATATGGCTTCAAAACTAATTAAAGGGATATCAAAACCGGATTTACTCTTAGATTTAAATTATCTTCGGATAAGGATGAAAGAAATATCTTCAATTTATAAGAGATTTCCAACAGATTTAAAGGAATTCGAAAGATGGAAGTCTAATGTAATAGAGGTTCAAAATAAAGTAAAAAAAATGTTAATAAATACAAAAAGAGTAAATTAATTATAATCAGTTAAAAAAAATGGTAAATGTTTTGTCAAGCAAAATTATTGAATTCAATACTTATAAATACATCATAAACAAACTAAACAAGGAAGGAGCATTACATTTTTCCTTAATCGATCCTGATCCTGTTAAACAAAGCACAAAAAAGGCTGCAAAAATGGCTAAATATGCTGAAACGGCGGGATCAGATGCGATTCTTATAGGTGGGAGCACTATCTTTGATCAAAGATTTGTAGATGATACCATCATTGCGATTAAGGAAGTTGTGGATATACCTGTAATTATCTTCCCTGGTGGAATCTCAAATGTTTCAAGAGAGGCGGATGCCATTCTTTTTATGTCTCTATTAAATTCCGAAGATCCATATTTTATTATTGGTCAACAAGCACTTGCATCATATACTGTTAAAAAAGCTAATTTAGAACCTATTTCTACTGGTTATTTGATCATTGAACCGGGAGCTACAGCTGGATGGATCGGAAAAGCCAAGTTGCTTCCAAGAAAGAAACCAAAATTAACAGCAGCATATTCATTAGCAGCAGAAATGCTTGGTTTTAAAATAATTTATTTAGAGGCGGGATCAGGGAGTGAAAGAATACCTGCTGATATCATTCAACTCTGCTCAAATTTTGTGAACATTCCTATTATTGCAGGTGGTGGTATCAATTCAAAAGAAATAGCTAGAGAATTTGTAAAAGCTGGAGCGGACATTATTGTAATGGGTACATTTTTAGAAGATAACATTTTAAAAGATAATGGGACTTCCCTTAAAGTCATAATAGATGAAATAAAAAAAACGGGAAAAGAATGTCCAAAAACATTTTGTTTAAAATAAATAGCGCTAGGTGTTTTTGATTTGAGGTTGAAGGATACTATTGAAATACTTCGCCCTATTAATTGTTTAATGGGAGCTTTAACAGTAATAATCGGCTTATTAAATACAAGAACTTCTATCTCATTCCCTTTAATTGTTTCTAATTTCATTTTAGGAACTTTAACTTATATATTTCTGGCAGGTTCTGGAATGGTAATTAATGATTTCTATGATTATGAAATTGATAAAATAAATCGACCAGAACGACCTATTCCCAGAGGATCTATTAGTCTAAATCAAGCAAAAATGTTGTTTTTTATATATTTATCAATTGGGTTACTATTTAGTGTACTTAACGTTATGATATTTAATTTAAATTACACTATCGTTGTTATAGCTACCTTTTTTGGATTTATAGCATGGGTTTATGCAAAATGGGGTAAAAAAAGTGGATTTCCTGGAAATATAATTGTTAGTATTTCATTTTCTATTGGAATGATTTATGGGGCATTACTAAATAGTTCACTAATTCCTAACTATATTTACTACTTCTTTTTAACTTCGTTTTTTCTGCTTTTATCACGTGAGATAATTAAGGGATGTGAGGATATTGAAGGAGATAAAAAAGAAGGGGTAAAAACACTTGCAATTCGGATTGGTACTAAAAAAGCAACCACCTTTAGCATGATTTCAGCCTTATTTGCTTTACTATTCTTCATTTTACCTCTCTTTACAAATATAATAAATCCTTTTCTATTTTTAATAACAATGAGCTCTGGATTAATAATTGTTGTTTTTGCAATTTACCATATGATTAAATCAACTATGCAAAGAAACGATTTTAAGCGTATAAGCTTATTTTTAAAAATAGGAGCACTATTAGGATTATTATCATTTGTTTTTGCTAGTTTATGAGTTAAGTCTTTTTAAAAATCTAAGAATATCTCCAATTTTCTTTTTTGTAACAAGCTGTTGAAGAGAGACTATGCCATTATTATCCAAATTATGAGGAAAAGTTCTAATTAGACCTCTTACTTGAGTTAAACCCAGATACTTTCTTGTATAATTAGCATTTGAATATTTATATGTTGTGAGAAATTGTGAGTCAAGTGTATGCCTAAAATGCTCTAAAATAAAATTAAAATATTCTCTAAGTAATTTTTGATCAGTAATGGACAATTGGGGGTATAAAAAAACATGTATGGGGTGCGTGCGATAAGCGTTTCCCGAAACATAAATTCCACTAGCATTGAAATCATCTGGAATAATTCCTAATCCTACTCTTCCATCATCTGAACCACTATCGACCGTCTTTGTATATAAGATATTTGAATTGATTTTATCATTCAATTCTTTATTTACATCAATAGTTAATCTTTTATATTGATGATGTTCATATTTGTTTGCATCAATTACCTCAACTCGACAGCGACCATTATTTTGACTAACTTCATCCTTTGAAAGATAAAATTTGACAATAAGTGGATTCTTTCTCCTATAAGTTTCTATAAATTCATCAAAAATTGAACCTGCACGATATTTATATTTAGGATTAAGTTTAAAATTTCGATTTAGAATAATATCTTTTTTTTTAATTTTAATTCCATTAAAATCTTGAATATTAGATGAAGGTATCTGTTTTTTACTAAAGAAACCTATACAAATGTTTGTTCCAGTAAATTCAAATACTTTTATCTCGAAAATTATCATTTTAATAATTTGGTACTCTCTTAAAAAATCCATTCGAAATTTATTTGATACAGATGATCCAAAAAGAAAGTTAGAAGGAATTATATAGATTATATTTTGAATTTCGTTCCTTAAATCATTCATCATGGCAATTTGATATAAATCTTGATATCCTTCATTTTTTTCTTTAAAGTATTTCAAATATTTTTTCGTCTCATCGTGTTTAGTGATATATCCAAGATATAAGTAAGGGGGATTTGTAATATGATATATAGGATATTTTTTCTTTTTTAATGATTCAGGGAAATTATTTAAATTATCTCGAACAAAAATATTATTTTGAGCCACATTTTCAGGGATTCCGTAAGAAATCGCGTTATCAATACATCTATCAACCATTTCTTGATGAATATCATAAAGAAACATGTGTTCTTTGAAAAATCTTACTCTTTGATCTTGAGAAAACTCTTCTAAAATGGGTAATACAAGATTACCTTCTCCAGCAAATAAATCTACCCACAAATATTGATTCATATTATCCTTAATGTGAGGAAGAATGAATTCGTTAAACAATTCTTTTGAAGTTAAATGAATTCCGTATTGTCTCCGAAATTTCTTTTTTTCCTTTTCAGTAGAATCCATGATAATCTGTGCATTATAATGACGTATTGATTAATATAAGGATTAGGTTTTAATAAGAAAAATTGGGCTCCAAATTTTTAATAAATGATTATTGATAATTTCTACTTAAATACAAATTAACTAATGCAAAAAAGGTAAGTGATTTAAATGAGTGTAGTAAAAAATCTATTACTAGTCGATTTTCTTGCTCAAGTAAAGAAGAAATTGCCTGAATGGTTGAAGTGGAAGGAAGAAGATCTTAAAAACATTTTAGATGATCTAGAATCTCAGATAATGAACGAAGCTCGTATTATCGCAGGTGGAGATGAACCAAGTGATAAAGACATTCGAGATGCGATTTTGAACTTTGGATCTCCTGAAAGCATTGCTAAGCCATACAAATCGCGTGGTACTCCCAAATTTTTCCTTACTCAAGAATTATTCGAATTTTATGTTCGAACTCTTTTCTTCTTTTTTGGAATTATAATCTTGATTAACATCATTGTGTCAATTTTCAGATTCTTCATTACGCCTTGGTGGACGGTATTGGGAGATATGTTTGGGGGAATGTGGGTTGGATGTTTAATTGCTGCTGTATTTATAACTGTTGTATTTGTTTATTTTTCAATGGAAGGATTCTTACCAGAAGATTTTGGAATAATTCCTAAAAGACTTGCTTTAATTTTCCCTTTCAATCTTACGGAAGAAGAAATCGAAGAAAATAGAAGATATACGAAGATGAAGATAGAAGAAATTCGTCTAAATAGAGAAGCAAAATTAGGTAAAGCTAAATCTCTAGTTAGTGAGAGGTTTGCTGAAGCTCAATTATTTAGGGAAGAAAGACACAAAGAAGCACAAATTTTGAGAAGACAGAAAGCTGCTGAAGCAAAATTTTTACGAAAACAAAAAGTTGCTGAAGCTAAAGAAAAACAGAAACTCAAGAAGAAATATCCTGTCACGGTTGGAGACCTAGTGTTTGGAGCTGTAGGAGGAATAATTTTTGGACTACTTCTCATCCTCCAACCATTTGCTGATATAACTGGATTATTTGATCCAATATTTCTTAATTGGCTTAAGTTATTTGGTCTATTAATCTTTATTAGTGGATTATTTAGTTTAGTTAGATTAGCGATGGGTGTAAGAAACTACACCGGTCAACAAATTATGCTCGCATTACTCGCCGGCTATAATCTGATCTATATTCCACTATTCTTGTTACTGCTAAACCAACCCGAAATATTTCCGATTTCATTATTTTCTGGAGGTATAATTACAAGTATAACCGTGGATCCAAGTTCATTGGCTTATATCATATATTTCTGGGCAATTATTCTCATTTGTATAGGAATAATAGCAGGATTGATTGAAAAAGTCTATAAAATATCCAAACTCCAAGATCTTAAAAAGGATTATTAAATTTTATTTATATTTTTTTCTTGCTTATTTTTATTATATGTGTGGATATAAATCGATTGCTAAAGTTCTCGTTGATCCAAAGATAGTTAGAATTGCAATAATAATCAACTTGTTAACTTTTATTCCTGGGTTAATATTATCCGTTTTAATAGCTAATTTCTTTGGCCCTCAAGGTTATAATATTTGGGATAACTTCATCAGTGATCTTGGATCGATTAAATATACTCCAGTTCCTTTTATATTTGATTTTATAATAATATTTGGAGCTATTCTCACAATACCCGCTTTTCTTTATAATAATAAGTTTTTGATGGAAGGAACTCGAGACATTATTTTAAATTCATCAGAGAAAATTTGGAAGAGAATTCATTATGTCTTCATCGATATTTGTACGATTTTAGGGTACTTTTTCCTATTAATAGGATCAGTTGGAATGTTCGGGATTGGAATCTTCAGCATAGATAGGTCTCCTCCCATCCATCACTTCTTTTCATTTTTTGTGTTTTTTGGCTTGATATTTGGAGCATTATTCGCAGGAATTGCAATTCTCCTTAAAAAGGTAATATGTCCTCATCTCCTGGGGCTCTATATGATTATTGGACCTTTTATGGGAGGTTTTTTATTTTTAAACCCCCCTGTATCATTTAGTGCTCAATTCCTAGAATGGATAATGTTGTTTACTCAGCAAATTTGGCTCATACCAGCTGGTTTTTATACATTGCATCATATCCAAAAAAAAAGGCTTTGATGTGTTCAATCCTTCAATACAACTTCTAATGTATTCCCATTTGAATCGAAACATTTTATACAATCCATATTGTCATAGGGATACCCTAATAACATGGTAAAATGCCTTTTTTTAAAAATTAAGTTAAGTTCTTCGTTGCTGGAGAGGTCTCCTGATGGTCGTGAGATGAAAGTACCTTCATTTGAAGCATCTAAAGGAATGTTACAAGTTGGTCTAAAAATTTCAAACTCCTTCTCTGGATCACTACAAGATCTTGAAGGTAATACATATTCAGAGACTACCCCTTTTTTAACACTTAAAAGCCCCACTAACTTATGAGGGTGTTGAGTTTTGCAAATATCCATTAAAGCATAAAGAAAATCTTTACGTATTAGAATTTGGTTTAATTCCATGCTTTCGATAAGAAGAAATATTTCTTTCAATAGTTCTACAATCGATATCGGAGGATAATCCTTCCAATCTCTCAAGGAAGAGACTATACGTTGTAGTTTGAAGTGCCTACCCTCATAATTTAATAATTGTGCTTTAGGTTTCTTTGGGTAATTCTTGAAGTTTAAATCAAGAAAGACATCCCTTTTTACTTGAAACCTTAGATGATATTTTTTATTAGAGATACATTCTATATCCGGGAACGTTTCAATAATTTCATTATATTGTTCTTCAATAATATCAATCATTACTTACTAAATAAAATTTGAATCCTAAAAATTTTTCCATATGCTTTTTATTTTAATTTGAAACATCACTTTTTATTAAAAAATTTTATAAAATCATATTAGACTCTTGGAGATATTATTTTAATTACTGTGAATTACAATGGATAGGTTTAAATACTATTACCGATATACATTATTATGGACACTATACCAAACTAGGTAAAAAAAAAATGATAAAAAAAGTGAAAGGATTGGATCCTGAATTCAAGGAATACGCATCGAAAGTGGAATCAGAAATCAACCGAGGAATCTCAACGATATGCATTTTATCAATCATCAATGGATCTCCCGAAAATGGTATACATGGTTACCAAATTTCAAAAGATCTCGAGGAACAAACAAATTACATGCTAATTATTGAAGAAGGAACGCTTTATCCATTATTGCGAAAATTGGAGGAAGATGGATTGATAAAATCATATAGAGAGGAAGGTGGCAGAAGGCGTAAGTATTATTCACTTACAACATATGGTAAAAAAGTATTTAACTATTTGTCAGGGTTTTATTCTAAACTGATTGAAGCCATTGGCCCTTTATTTGATGTGAATGTAAATTTGAATCAAGATCGATATTTATTTTGTCCAATGTGTGCAAACAAAATTAAACTTACGAATACGGAATTAAAATTTTGCGATGCATGCGGTTATAATCTTGAAAACGATTTGAGTACAAGAGGTTTAAAGAATGAATGAAATTAGAAATGTGAACGTGCAAAATATGATAAAATCATATTTAAAAGACGTGAAAAAGGCTCTCCCAGATTGGTTAAAAGAAAAGAAGGAACATAAAGAAATTTTAACTGACCTAGAAGAGCATATATGGCAAAAAGCATCAGAATTATCGGGCAATAATGAACCAACGGAAGAATCGGTTAAACTAGCAATTGAACAGATGGGTAAACCAGAAACAATTGCAAAGGAATACAAAAGGAGAGGCGAGCCAAAAGTATATATTACTAAAGAGATGTGGCCAGTCTATATAAAAGTGCTATGTATAGTTTTTGCAGTGATATTTGGTTTACAAATATTAGGATTAATCATATCAGCATTAACTGAGCTTGTTAATTTTTGGGATATGATTGGAGGGCTTATAGCAGGAATACAAAATGGTTTATTATTTTCATTTACAATAGTGACGATTATTTTTGTCGTATTATCTATGGAAGGATATTTCCCTGAAGATTTTCAATCTAAAAAAGATCAAAAAAAACAGAGAGAATTAATTGAACTAGCTGCTGAAGAAGGATTACCTATCTCTAGAACTGGAAAGTTAATGAAACCCTTCATTAAACCAATTGGAGAAATTATTGGTGGAGGAATAGCCATAATTTTTGGATTAATCTTCTTAATCCAACCTTTCCCAGCTGTTATTTTCTTTCCGGAATTTCTTCTTTTACTCCGTGGTTTTGGTTTGATTTGGTTGATCGAAGGATGTTTAAATATATCAAGAGGAATAATTGGAAACCATCATCCCGAAAAACATCAAGTAATTCATGGATTTTTGATTTTAGTAAAATTGTCAGCGGTACCCCTACTAATTATTTTGATGAATCAACCTGAAATCTTTCCAATCTATTCGGAAATGTGGGTACCGGTAGGAATCCCTGTAGAACTTTATGATACATACCGAGGAATCGTCGCAGTTGTGATAGTCATTGTTTGCCTTACAACATTAGAAGATTTTTACAGAATTTTTAAACTTCAAAAATACAAATACTAAATTTTATTTTCTTTTTATTTATTTTTTTTTCTTTATGTCTCTTTTAATAAATATACAAAGTAATTATTCATAGCATGAAGATTTTCTCCGTTTATTTTCAATTTAAATCTATGCTTAAGTAAATCATAAAGCAAGTCTATTCCATAAAATTTTCCGAATTTACCTATAATAGAATATAAAATTTTATTTATATTTTGATTATTATTAATTTGGACAGTATTTTTGCAAATATCTAGATTTTTATTAAAAAATTGCAATATATCATTAATACACCTTTCACGTATAGATTTATCTTGAAAACCAGCTAATTTTAATTTTTGGTTTTTAAAAATCTTGAAATTTAATGAAGGAATATCACCTAAAATAACACTCTTCTTAGTTTTTGATTTGCGGTAATATTCAAATCCATTTTGAAGACCTTTTCGCTCATGAAAGGTATTAAAATAGAGTGAATACACGGGGCTATGGATACCCGATTTTCTCATATTTATATAATATACTCGTCCATGGTACAGCTTTTGGCAAGTTTTTTCGAAATCTAAAATCCGAACCCAACGTTCATTTCTAGGCAAACGATCAAAAGAGTTTCCATTAAATATCCATAAGACATAACAATCGCTTTTATTGTATTCTTCAGTTCTTTGAATTAAATCTTTTACCAATATCATTGAATGTTGCACCTCAATCACTACTTTTTTACCATTGGTAAGTTCACAATATATGTCGGCAATTCGGTCTCCGATATAGTATTCTTCCATAATTGTGGTTATATCGTTATCGAGAGGAAGATTACGAGCAAGATATTCCTTAATCTTAATATGTTCAATAGATTCTGCTTCTTTCTTTTTTTGATTTTGAATTTCAATTTGCATGCCTTTTTATCTAAATGTATGTTTTTAAACCATTGCTTTAATTAAATAAAACTTAATAACTGTCTATTGATTAACTTAATTTGAGGATATTGACGGAATTATCAAAGAAATTAAAAAAAAAATTAGAGCAACTAATCGCATTGTTACAAGATCAAAAAATTATTGTTGCTTTTTCTGGAGGTGCTGATAGCAGTTTACTTGCTTTTTTGTCTAAAATGAATGCAAAAGAAACCCTACTAATCACAATGAAATCATTACTATATTCGGACGAGGAAGTTAAAGAAGCAAAAAATTTTGCATCAAAGTTTAACATTCCCCATTTAATTCTCGAAACTGAACCGCTTTCTAATGAGGAATTTATTAAAAATAAAACCAATAGATGTTATACATGTAAGATAGATATATTCACGAAAATATTAAAAGTTAAAGAAGAACGCGCTTATGAATTAGTGATAGAAGGTTCAAATATCACGGATTTAGGAGATTACCGACCCGGGTTGGATGCCTTGAAGGAACTTAAAATCTTATCACCTTATATTGATACAGAAATCGATAAGGATGAAATTAGAATCTTGAGTAACCATTTTCGACTTGAGACTGGATCAAAACCCTCGGGAGCTTGTTTTGCATCTCGAATACCATATCATCAAGTTATTTCGAAAGAGAAGTTAGAAATGGTTCAAAAAGCTGAAAAATTCTTAAAAGAACAATATGGATTGAAACAACTGAGAGTACGTGTCCATGAAGGGGCCCTAGCTCGTATTGAAGTCTTAAAAGATGAGATAGCAAGGATTTTAAATGATAATTTCGCTAAAATCGTATCTTATTTTAAAGAGTTAGGATTCGTCTATGTAACAATCGATTTAGAAGGATTTCGGTCTGGTTCCCTAAATGAAGCACTTACGTGATTGGTAATTATTATCTATGTAATCAATCAGTCTTATACACTTTTTCGTTGCTTGATTTGCTGCTTTTCTATACTCGT
>Ga0315536_1000259_pt1 | contig 26725 bp, 19 predicted proteins | sample SalMarSW160230MG_FD_203093 | JGI IMG/M metagenome (GOLD analysis project Ga0315536, IMG submission 203093) | Salt marsh sediment microbial communities from the Plum Island Ecosystem LTER, Massachusetts, United States - Salt Marsh Sediment SW1602-30 ...
ACTGAAAATAATCGCTCCGAGCTTTTTTCGGTCGATTTCGCCGTTTTTAACCACGCCCTTTCCGAATACCCGGACAATCTCACGCTTCTTAGCGGCAAGTGCTTTATGACCGATGCTGTCAACATCGATTACACTAAACCCCGCCTGCTCGAAAATCGTACACGCAAGGTCCTTTCCCGAACAGTAGTTTCCGGTAATGCCGACTATCATTTCAATACGCCTTTTATAAACCTGTCAACTTTATTTCCGGTACTGACAATCTTTCTGTCAATGCGCCTCTTCCCAGTTCTTTCCCTCAGCAATATTCACCACAATAGGCACCTCGAAGGAAATCGCATTTTCCATTTTATCCTTCACCATCTCAGTGAAGGAAGCGAGTTCGTCTTCGGGAGATTCGAACACGAGCTCATCATGAACCTGTATCAGCATTTTACTCTTAAACCCCTGCCCGGCCAACTCGCCGTCAATATCAACCATCGCCTTTTTTATCAGGTCCGCAGCCGTGCCCTGAATCGGCGTATTTATTGCAATTCTTCGCGCTGATTCGAAAATGTTCCGGTTCTCGGATCGGATATCGGGTATGTGCCGCTTTCTGCCCAAAAGGGTGGTTACATATCCGGTTTTCTTCGCCTCTTCTACAATACCGTTGAAGTACTCCTTCACTCCGGCATATTTCATAAAATACATTTCAATAAATTGAGATGCTTCTTCCCGTGAAATCCTGAGCCTTCTCGACAGGCCGTATGGACTGATGCCGTACATTATGCTGAAATTGATTGTTTTGGCGATTCTCCTCTGCGTCTCGTCGACATCCCGTATACCAATGTTGAATAGCAGGGAAGCGGTTTCCCTGTGAATGTCAACCCCCTTTTTGAAGGCATTCACGAGTCCTGGGTCCAAGGAGAGGGAGGCAAGCACCCTGAGCTCGATCTGCGAATAATCCGCCGAAACGAGCAGCCACCCCTCCTCCGGCACGAAACCTTGCCGAATAGCCCGACCCTCAGGTTCGCGGATCGGTATGTTCTGCAGATTTGGATGGGTGGATGAGAGCCGTCCGGTTGCTGCTATTGTCTGGTTGAACGATGTATGCACTCTGCCTGTATCCGGATTTATCATATCGGGCAGCGCATCAACATACGTCGATTTGAACTTGGCAAGCTTCCGGTGACGCAGAAGAAACCCTGCTATTTTATGATCCCGGGCGAGCTCTTCGAGAACCGATTCATCGGTGGAGAAGCCGGTTTTAGTCTTTTTTATTACCGGCAGTTTCAGCTTCTCGAAAAGAATCTTCGCGAGCTGTTTCGTCGACCGAACGTTGAACTCCTCCTCGGCGATCTCATATATTGTCTGTTCGATCTTTTTCAGCTCCGCTGTGAAGTTTTTACTCATTTCGGCCAGACAGCCGGGGTCGATCCTGACTCCGGTGTTTTCCATTCTGCCGAGCACGAGAACAAGAGGAATCTCAATCGAACGATAGAGGTCTGTAAGACCCTCGTCTTCAAGCCTTTTCTCTAATACATGCACAAGTCTGAGAGCGATATCGCTGTCCTCTCCAGCATATTCCGCCACCTGCTCAAGGGGATAGTCGAGGAGGGTGTCGTTCTTGTTCTGCACCACATCGGTATAATGAATGGTCGAGTAATCCAGATATTCCTTTGCGAGGCTGTCGAGGCTGTACCGCTGTTTATCCGGACTGATCAGGTAGGCGGCAATCATTGAATCTCCCGCTATACCCTGCATAAAAATCCCGTACTTCATCAGCAGCACAAAATCATACTTGATGTTCTGGCCGACTTTTTTTACACCAGGATCCTCGAGCAGGCTTTTCAATGTGTTTGTGAGAAAACCAATACCGAGAGCGTGCTCCCCTTTCGTTTCGATCGGGATATAGTAACCGGAACCTTCATCAATCGAAATCGAAACGCCAATTATACGGGCGCTGATTGGGTCCATACCGGTTGACTCCGTATCGAAGGAGAAGACTCCTTTTTTCCTGGCAGCTTTCTCGAGTTTTTCAAACTCCAGGAGATCGGTAATCGCGGTATAGGTACCGCGTTTCTCCTCTTTTTTCCCTTCATGGGAGGTTTCCCGCCTGCCAGCATTTGACCTATCGAGTTCTGCAACAATGGAGTCCAGCTCCTTCTGCCTGAGCAGCTCCAGCCCCTTTTGGCAGGGAAACTCTCTTGTACTGAACGCGTCGGGATTGAAATCCAAAGGCACGTCCCTTCTAATCGTTACTAATTCCTTGCTCAAATAGGCGCTTTTGCGTCCCTGTTCCAGTAGTCCGGCGATTCTTCTGATCTCCACTTCGTCAAGATGCGCATATACCCCTTCAAGACTCTTGAACTGCCTGATGAGATCAGTTGCGATTTTCTGGCCGATACCCTTCACACCGGGAACATTATCGGACTGATCTCCCATAAGGGCGAGCAGGTCCACTATCTGTTCCGGTTTTACACCCCAGGTTTTTGCCACTTTACCGCTGTCAAGCACATCGATGTCTGAAATGCCTTTTTTACTCGCATATACGATCACATCATTGTTGATAAGCTGCAGCACGTCTTTGTCGCCGGAGAGAATAACGGTTTTCAGACCCTGTTCGGCAGCCTTTTGCGACAGGGTGCCGATGATGTCATCAGCTTCATACCCGTTCATTTCAACCCGCGCGATACCGAGTCCGTCGATAATACTTTTGATCGCTTCAGCCTGCGTGTGAAGATCCTCCGGAGCCTTGAGCCTCTTCGACTTATATTCCGGATAACGCTCATGACGGAATGTTTTCTCCCTTGTATCAAAAGTGCAGACGAGGTACTCCGGTTTCTCATCCTGTATAAGCTTCAGCAGCATCCGCATGAACCCGAAAATGGCGGACGTGTTCTCACCCCTTGCGGTAATCAGGGGCCGTCTTATGAATGCGTAATAAGCCCGGAAAATAAGTGCATGACCGTCGATCAGATACAATGTGCCATTCATCGTCTTTCCTCTATAATTCAATTTGAGAGCAGCCGGATAATTCATTTTCATTCGGACGTTTCACGACCGATCGGCAAGTGATAAACTGTATATTTTATGATTGAAAAGTTAACGTGCCTATTAAATAATAGCAGTATTATGAAAATTTCACAAAAGGTATGTGTTGATTTTAATATGCTGCGGGTATCTTCCGACGAGGATCGAATCGAAATAAAGTGCTTATGCTCGTATATTGACAATGCGCGGTGCAGCGTTTGATGAATAACCCGAATATGTGTGTAGATTCCGTAAACGGTTGAGGGTCAGGTGCATTTTTCCTTCAAGGGTCTTCTTAACTTCGATGGTATCTCCGATAACAGACTCGTGCAACACATCTATCTCCGACATCAGGTAACGGACCCGGCTGTCGTTTCTAAGGTACAATAGATCCGGCACCACATACTTCATCAGGCTGTTGATATCCTCTACCAGGACCCGTTCGTTTTCAGAGAGCTCGTAGAGGTACTCGAAATCATCCGATTCGAAGGCGTCATGTTCATGATGTTTCAGTAGAACGAGCTGGAGATAACATGAGTGTACCTGCTCGAGAGCATTAAGTGTACTTTTTCTTCTATCCAGCAATGTCAATACCTCCGGCCTTTTTCATTTCATTTATATCAGGATTTGGACTGTTTTTTACGATCTGATTCCATGCGTCTCGAAGCTCCAGTACCATTTTCTTCACAAATTTCAAAGGCTCCGGGTCTTTATTGACGTTTGCCTCGATGAGCTTCGTATTGAGGAAAGTATAAATACTCATCAATTTCTTGCTGAAATCACCGGCCTCCATGTTAAGAGAGAGAGTCAGCTCCGTTAGTATATCCTGAGACTTGAGTATATTGGTGTTTACCACATCGTATTTCTTGGCAGGGAGGCCTTCCAGCGCTATATCCATAAACCTGATGAGCCCGTCATACAGGAATACAATGAGCTTCCCTTTCGAAGCCGTCTTTATCTGCGTTTCCCGGTAGTGAGCAATACCTTCATCCATACACAACACTCCTGCCCTTTTTATCATTATATATCGGAGAGCTGTAATTCAAACTTTATTGCCAGCCGAACCTTTTACATAAATAAATATCGGCATACTTCATCGCTTCATCAAATTCGACTGCATGTTTGAACAGTCGGTATCGAAGGGAAAGCGTAACCTTAAGCTGCGCTGCTATCCCGCTTGAGGGGCGGATATTCGACGGAAAAATCGACACTACTCGATGCCTTTTGGTATCTGTTCGATACCTTTCGGCATCCGCTGGTGTTTCTTTGAAACCCTTTGCAAAGCCTTCTGAAAGGTTGGGGTCTTCTTCGACGGCAGCTCCGCGTATCCTTCTGCCGGAAGGACGCCAGTTGAAAACTTCAACATCCATGCGCCCTTTCATATCCTCGATTACACCCTCGAGCTCCGATTTATATGACTCGAGGTTGGAAGCAGATGTAATCGACCGCACGAGCGATCCATTTTCATCTGCCGCATCAACAGAAGCTGCAGCCCTCGTTTCCGCTTTGAAGCGGATATTTCGTCCAGCATTCCGACTCATTAATCGTCCTTCGGTCGTTTCTACAGTAGTAAACCGCGTTTCGATACCTGCAGCATACTCGTAGAAAAACGCATTCCGGGCATAGACCCTGAAACCCGGGTATGAAAAATCGAAACCGGCGAGGTGTATAGATGTAAACCCCATGCGGCAGGCGAGCTCAAACGCGACCGATGATACCGCCCGATGATTGATCATATCATCATTTCCCCCTGCTTGAGGCAGGGAAAGGGGATGTTTCGTATAAAAGATATATTTTTCCGTAAAAAAGTCAAAGACCTGCGGATAACTTAAAAGACTCATTACTGCAGGAATGCCGTTTACAGCCTCCTGCCCGAGTCCGCAGAAATGAAAAAACACCGAAGCCTGAGGGTCTACGGTTACTATCAGATCAGGCTGTAATCGATGCCGCATCAGGGGCTTAACGGAAGCATCGACTGCAATGATAAAGAACCTGCTGCGAAGAGGCGCCAGCTTTTCGAGCGTATTGTCGAGGGATGGCCCTGCACCGGTGATGAGTGCATTTCCTCCATACCCCGAATAGAGATCGGAGACGGGCATGGCTTTTTTTACACCGCTGTTTTTGCAGTAGTTGTTTATCCAGATACGTGCAAACCGCGCGATGGTCATTCCGTCTGCTGCAAGATCATCGAGACTTTTACTAATGCTCCCCTCCAGGTCTTCGTACTGCTCCCGGAATATTTTCTTCAGCGCAGGGTAGCTCAGCACCTGCACGCTGCGATAAAAGAGGTATTCATAGCGGGTATTGATATCTTTTATGAAGCGGGGGACCTCATCCCCCACATAAAACCGAACCAAGCGGCTTTGAAGAAGCCTTTGCACCGAAGGGCAGTTCTTCACCGAGGTAAAGATGCCCACATCGGGTTCCAGAACGACTATCTGTTTTATCCCGCCGGTTCCTTCGCGGATCTTCTCGAAAGGCAGTATGTGGTAGGCGAGGCCGAGGCCGATAAAGATGCAGATCTCACCCGGTTTATCCGCATACTGTCTGAAATACCGCATGCCGTCCCTTTCCGGGTCATGACTCGAGTATACTGCGCATCTCCTTCCGTTGACCGCAAGGATGAGCGTTTCCGCGCCTGATGTTGCCTTTTCGATCAGCACCTGCATCATACCGTCCTGTTAAACTCCTGCATCGCCTCCAAGGACTCCCGCTCGAGTTCTTCTGCAGTGAGGCCTGCCGGTATCTCGCCGTAGAAAAACCGGTATATCATTGGTGCTGTTGCAGCACCGGACCGGTAAGCCTTCATGTAGCCGAAGACCTTTTTCTTAATTTTTTCAAGATCATAAAACTTCTGGTCAAGCTCCTGCTTCACACCCTGTGACAGCCTTCGGCCACATTCCTGCTTCAGGGCCTCCTTATTCAGCGTCTCCCTGTTCGGGGCTTCGCTTTGCTGGGCGTTCCTTTGCAGGGCATCCCTTTGCAGGGCATCAAATCCACGCCGTTTCTCAGCCGGAGCATCACCCTGACGCAGGCCCTCTTTTGCACCCTCACTCCTTCCGTTGAAATAATTCTCCGGTGTGGTATCTTCCTTTATCCCACTCACCGGAAGCCCCCTATTGAGGCGAATCATATCCTCAAGGTGCAGCTCCTGTTCGAGCCAGTTTTTGTATAACCTGAGCTTGTGTGTCGTGTAGATCCTGTTGCCGGCACTGTCCGTTGCCGCAGCAGGGAACTCGCGTCTCAGTCTTTCAACAGCAAACGTCTGCCGTGTTTCAAGCCGAAAGGCCCAAGCATCCAGCAACTCGTCAAATCCGGCTCCCCGATGATGGGACTTCAGCCCTTGAAGTGCAAAGTCAAAACCTGCCAGATAGAGCGGGGAAAAACCCATGGTCCGTGCAATAAGTATCATGACAATCGCTGCGGTACCCTGCATCGGTATGACCAGCAGACTGGAAGCTGTTTTCTTTAGCCGCATCTCAATAGGAAGGCCGTGTGAAATTACATAAACATCGCCAGGCCAGAGGCGGATGACCGGGCTGTCTACAGAAAGCGCAGCAATGAGCGGCATACTTTCGACCGTCGGTTTTACCACAGAAGCTCCTGCCTCTGATGAAAGTGACGGGGATGAGCATTCCGTATGCATAGAGGTTAGTGCTGAAAACAGCCTGTATCGGTTCCAGAAACCCGCATCGGTCGAAATTACGAAGTCGGGCCGGACACCTCTATGCATCAGGTACGATACAGAGGGAAGCAGGGAAATAACGGGGAGCTTTTCCCCCAATTCCCGCAGGCGATCATCCGCTTCCTCCAAAAACGGCCCGGAGGCAACAAGGACGGCAGGGCCTCTGAACAGGGATCGCAGATTCTCTGAGGAGTATATTGCCCGCCGGTTTGAAGTGCAGTTTCGCAAAACATTCTTCAGCCAGATTTTTTTTGATCTTTCCCCGGTCAGGCGTGATGCGGCAATCCCGCGTATATGGTTTTTGATAATAGCGCTGACCCTGCTGTAGTACCGTTCCCGGCCCTGCATACTTCTTCTATGGGGAACAACAATACTGTCTTCTTTCAATAAAACAGAGATCTCTCCTGATAGCCGGTCTGTATCAGTTCCCACAAACGGCACGAGTCTGGACAAAACATCCGGCCGTATGATAAAAAGAGACGCCATGAAAATATCACGGCTTTGTTCAACGAGTACCCCTCCAGCCCTTTCATCCCCGAGCAGTAAATTTATATGATACCCGAGTCCGGAGCCTAAAAAAATGAAAAATTTGCTCTCACGGGCCCGGAGGTTTTCATACAGCTGCCTGCTTTCCTCGTCCGGATTGAACCGTGATTCAACGTATACTCCATCAACTTTCAGGGTGCACCCGCCCTTTTTTGCCGGTTCGAAACGCGGTCTGCCGCTTATCGTGCAGATGTCACTGTACACGGTGGGGAATGTACGTTTTAGAAATGAAAGGTTCTTTGAAAAGAAGTTTTTTCCGGTTTCATTGTTCACCGTTTATTTACCATCTCAGCATTGCGTGGTCGCAGGCAGTATGACTGTACCCCGAAGGGTGGATATTTTAGCTCCCCTATTCAATAAGCTGGAGAATCTCCGGGATACTTTTACTCTCGTTCGGATAGCTTGTCCTGAGGGGTGAATACGAAAGTGCGATACCAGCCTTCTTTTTGTCAAGCAGTACGTTCGTGGCCGACTTGACCTTTTTCATCACCTCGCCGACCTGTTCCTGTTCTTTTCTGATCAGAAGGAGAATAACCTTGTTCAGAGCAACGGTCTGCACAATGTCCCCCTTCCCCACACTCTTTTTTATAAGCGAGTTAAATTGATGAAGGAGGTTCCTATACTGCCTGAAGCCGCTGCTCTTTATGATGGCGCGGTAGTTCTTTATTTTGAAAGCAACGATATTCAAAATGCCCTTTTTCTTCTTCGCCCGCTGGGCCTCACGTTTGAGGAGCGCCTCCAAAACTTCGAAGGGTTCAAGCTCCGTTATCCTCACATACAGGAGGAACGGAACGAGTGTATTAGCCACATTCTTAAGAACCAGACCGCTTTTTCCGCTTATCCGCGCGGTGACACCCTTCATTCGGTGAACAAACAGCAGGGCGAGAGTCTCCCCGTTAAAAACAACCGGCACCGCGGCACAGGTATTGGCCCGTTTTCTATCTTCTTCAGGAAGCTTTTCCAGCAGTTTCCCTGCATTCGGGAGAACCCCGGGCGTACCGCTTTTTATAACCGCCTTGAGGTCCCGGTCGGTTTTCGATACCCTGTAGTGTCGAAGCCCCTTTTCTGAAAGGCCAAAGCCCGCATATACCCGCACAGGTCCGCGGGAATCCCATCCTCCGGCAAGCACCGCAGACTCGATATCGAACATTTCAGCGATGTTTTTCAGCACCTCATCAAGATCAATACCCTTGAACCCGGCGAAATCATACAGTGAAAGCAGGCTCGTAAGCTCCCTGTTTTTGCCTGAGTACTCCTCAATAGTTTTCTGCAGGCTCCTTTCGAGCACAAAGGTGTAGAGATGAATTGAAAAAATCCGCGCGAGTAGGAGCAGCCCCTCTTTATCCTGCTTCGGCCGTTTGGAGTGATTACCAATTACTATGATCCCGGAAAGGCGACCCCCTGTTACAAGCGGAAGCAGGGTACAGGGTTCAAACTCACTGAGGAGCATGAGATCCGGCATCACCCTGTCATCCTTAATATCGGCTCCCCTGACAACCGAAGTGCCCTGTCTGACAAGGTACTCCACAAACGCTGATTTCTTTTTAAACCGTATGCCAAGTTGCCGGGCGGGAGAAGGTTTGCGTCCCTTTTTGCCCCATTCGATTCCATAAATGCATTCAGGAACAAAACTCGACTTCTGCGCGGTAAAAATCACTCCTTTTTTCCCTCCGCCGGCATGAACAGCGGCCTCGAGTACCTGCTGCATAAGGGGTTCATAACCTTCAGCTATAACCCGTGAAAACAGCTGAGTCAACTCGAGAACATCATGATCATCGATATATTTCAAGAGCATTGAGGAAACAGTTTCAGGTCGGGGTTCTTCTTTCAGTTGGGGGGCTTCTTCCGGCCTGGGTTCTTCTTTCAGTTGGGGGGCTTCTTCCGGCCCGGGTTCTTCCTTCAGCCGAGGTTTTTCTTTCAGTCGAGAGACTTTCCTCGGCTTTGTTCGGATTTCCTCTATAGTCTCCTCAGGCTGAAGCTGTACTTCCTCGAGAAAAACTGTCTCTGTTTCAACAGGCTCGAACAAAATTTCCTCTGTTTTTTTACCTGTTTCACGGATCATCTCTTCAGTGACGGGCTCTTCTTTTAAAAATTCCGCTGATGAGAAAGCATACTCCTCGGCCTTTTCAAGCAGGCCCTTTGCGCCGGGGGCAGGCGACCGATAGCGAAGCGCCTTCGCAAGCAGTCCATTGTCCGAAAGAGACGGCTGCGATAGCTTTATGGCCCCCGTTATCCCTGTGCCTGCCTCATAAAGCCCAGGTGCGCCCGAAGTGACACCTCGCGTGAATTCCTCACGAAACTTCAGCGCCCTGGCAAGAAAGCCTTGCCCTTGGCCTTCCTCGTACGCCTCTTCAGCCCCGGTTATTTGAGAGGATACGCCGGCTTCGCCTTTATGCAAAAGCCCCCTGGACTCTCCTGCAGCCTCCACACCTGCTGCTTTATTCTTCAAATGCACCGCCCTCGAGAGCAGTCCTGCGGTTTCCATTGAGCGCCTGTACACCATTGCCCGGGCAAGAAGACCCATGGCGTTTGTGCCTCCCCTCCGGACGTTTTCGGCCTTTCTCGGTAAACTCATCGCATTTCCTCAAAACATTCCATTTTCTTTAATCATTATCGGATTCTCAAGGAGTAACATAAATTATACCATTTCTCATTAAAAAATGCCCGTAATTCAGATTGGCTGTTTATCACGACAATTCGGTTGATACAGATGAAAGCAAGTTAAGAACGAGCATGTGCATCACCGTACCGGAAAACAGCGTGGCTGAGCGGGAAAGACGACCATTTCCGGCGGGAAATTCGCAATAACTCATTTCGAGATTGCTAAAGACGAATATGAAGATGCCTGGCGTTGCTAAAACCCTGCAATGCCGGCAAAAGATTAGAGATTTTTATTTTTCAAGGTGTATTCGCCCGACGCACGAATAAAGGAAGGGATAAAGTTTTGGTGACAGCCTATATACTATTTATTCGTCCCACCTGATTTTTCTTAATGGAAGATATATCCGGGATTTCTTCGTTAAATCAACTCTGCTCCGGTGATCAATTTAACAATTTCATCTGCTGTTGTTTCGCTTTTTAATTTTGAGCCTACCCTTTTCCCCCCTCTGAGAACGACTATTCTTGTGGCCACATTGAAAACGTGCCTTAAATTGTGGCTGATAACGATAACGGAAGCTCCATGTTTTTCCAGTTGACCCACCAAATCGAGTACTTTTCGTGATTCTTCTACTCCTAATGCAGCAGTTGGTTCATCCATTACAATGATCTTTCTTCCCCACGCTGCAGCCCGTCCTACAGCCAATGCCTGACGCTGGCCACCAGAAAGATTACGTACTGCGGTCCTCAGAGAAGGTAATGTAATGGACAACATTTTTAGAGTTTTGACGGTAACGTCTGATATCTTTTTTTTATCGATAAAAACACCCAATCTACCTTTTGTAGGTTCTCTCCCAAGAAAAAAATTAGCGGCTACATCCCGCGTCTCAACCAACGCCAACTCCTGATAGACTGTTTCTATCCCGAAAGCTCTTGCTACCGAGGGACTTCGAATCTCGATCCTCTCACCATCAAGATAGATTTCACCGCGGTCCGGCGTATATACGCCAGAAATAATCTTTATGAGGGTTGATTTTCCGGCACCATTATCTCCGACCAACGCCAATATTTCATTGGAATAGAGCTCAAAGTCTACATCTTCAAGAGCATGCACCCCTCCAAAATATTTACAAATACCTTTCATTTCCAATATTGGTCTTGTTGCCTCATTATTTTTCTGAGAATTATCTGTCAATGTATCTCTTCCTTCTGAAAAATTATTGAGATCTTACTTTCTTGAATTGGTCTATCATAACGGCGATTATAATAACTGTTCCGATTGCTGCAGGTTGCCAGTATGCGGGAAAGCCCAGCAGGACCAAGCCATTTCTAATTACCTGCATGATTGCTGCCCCGATTAAAGCCCCCCATATATTTCCTTCACCACCCCTTAAACTGATGCCTCCAATAGCAACTGCAGCAATTATATCAAGCTCATAACCTAAGGCGGCTGTGGGAGCTGCAACACCAAGTCGTGATGTCATGAGGATTCCCCCTATGGCAGTGAAAAAACCAGAAAGAGTATAAATTAAAATCTTTGTCCTGGTAATATTTATGCTGGCCAGCGAAGCAGAATATTCATTCCCTCCCACAGCATAAATATGGTATCCATATTTTGTATTATTTAAAAAAATGAATGATAAAAAAGCCAGCGCGATCATAAAAATAACCGGCAGGGGAACTTTCCAGAGCAAAATATGTATATCTGCTTGGCCAAGGATAAGAAAACCCGCGGGAAACTTACGAATTGGCCATCCATTTGTAAGGCCGTAACAAAATCCACGAGCGATACTCATCATTCCTAGCGTGGCAATAAAGGGAGGAAGATTTGACCTGCTAATCAAGGTGCCGTTTATATATCCTATAAAAGCACCCATCGCTAAGCCAGCGATAACCGATACAACAATGGCAACACCTCGTACTAACAGCATGCCGGTAATGATTCCTGAAAGAGCCATCACAGAGCCAGGAGAAAGATCTATACCTCCACCAAGTATGACCATAGCCTGACCGAAAGCGCTGATAGCAATCCAGGAGAAAGCCCTTAAAACATTAAAAATATTGTATGAAGTAAAGAAGGTTTTAGTATGTATACCTAAAAATGTACCTATCCCTATAAGAACCAATAGAATAGTAATCACCTGATTCTCTTTAAATAAACTCACCGCTTTGTGCAATTTACCCGTCTTGCCATTATTTCCTGATGTATCCTTCATGTTTTTCCAAAAAACTGGTGAGGAAATCATCCTCACCAGCTTTTATTTCTCCCTCCGTTATTTTGTCATGTAATCATATACAGTCAATTTTGGTTCTTAGAATGGAGAAGGCAAAGGCTTTGTAAAGTTATGGGTATTCCATGCATTAATCATTGCATCGACATTTTTTATAGTGACAATATCCATCCCAGAATCAACCCACTTGGGGTACCTTTTCCCATGAGCTACGTAATCGTACAGCATCTGTATTGTATCATAGCCCCAGCCCCAATATTTCTGCCCAACCAGTCCAACTAGAAGGCCATCCTTCAGCCACTCAAGCTCTACGGGAAGAGTGTCGAATGCAACATTTTTTAACCTTCCCGAAAGAGACGCTTTTTCCCAAAGGGGCATTGCACCCCTGCCGGCAAACATAGGCCACAGCCCTACAAAAAACCATCCGTCAAGGTCGGGATGTGCCTGCATCACCTCCTCAACCACTTGAACACCCTTGTTAATATCATCATAGCATGCAGCTGTTTCAACAATTCTAATACCTGGATAGCCTTTTATGCCATCTTTAAAACCGCGAATTCGCTCTTCTAAATTCAAAGCACCAGGCACCCCGGTCAGTAGAGCTACCTTTCCTCTTTTCCCCATATGTCGTATTAAAAGATCGGCTGCGGCTTTACCCCCTGTGTAGTTATCCACTCCCAGATAGGTAAATCTCTTGCTATCGGGCGAGTCGGAATCCCACGTCATAACAGGAATTCCGGCGCTAACAGCTTTATTAATCACATCCATGAGCGCTGTTGGATCGTTACAAGAAACCCCAATTCCATCAACACCTTTTGCTATGACATCTTCGATAACGCGTACCTGTTCGGCAGCATCCGAAGCTACAGACCCTGTGTATATAACATCGACGCTATCCGGACCTTTTGCGGTGATTTCCGAGGCTTTTTTAAAAGAACCGTCTCTTCCAAGGGCAAAGACCGGGTTGTTGAGAGCTTTAGGAATCCATGCAAAAACATAGCTTTCACCCGCTGATGCAGGTTTTACCTGAATCAATGATATCGCCATAAAAGCAGCGATTACCATTAATACCACCATCATTTTAAAATGCTTGCCTTTCATTTTTTCCTCCTTCTAAAATGTTTTACATTTCCTGCCTATTTTATAGTGCAGGTATGCTGTGTCTCAACACTCGCTTCCATTTAAATTACAGTGTGCCTCTGTATCACTTCACCTCCCCTCAGTTTAATTGATAAAACCATATTCTGTACTCTTACAGTGACAAAATTATAAACTCTTTCCTCTTTTTGATTAATACCCCTTTTTTCAATTATTTTGTTCCCGATACTGTATTTTGTCAAGAAATTAATACAGCTTGAAAATGTAAGCACTTTTTAGAGAAAGCATTGGACGTGCCTCACCCTTTGTAGATAGTAAAAATTGACATCTGTAATAGAAACTGTATTTAGAATTTATTTCAATTACTATTAGGATATTGTATATTTGTATTAAACTGAAAATTCGCTTATTTTCAAGGCTTTAATTTGTTGGGTGATATGCTGTACATAATAATTAAAAAATGAAAAAAAACGATCTTACAACCCCGCTGAAAAAGCTACTCATTGATATTGTAACGGCAGATGTATTGCCAAAAGATTGCTACCTTGCGGGCGGTACAGCGGTATACCTCTATTTACATCATCGATTATCTCATGATCTCGATTTTTTCTCAGGGCATGCCCTCCATCCGGAAATATTTCTAAGCCGCCTGAAAAATCATTTTCACGAAACGGAAGTGGAAATTCTGGAAAATGATACAATCATTCTTTACGCATCGAAAGAAAGAATAAAAGTTTCTCTCTTTTATTACCCCTATCCTCTGCTTGATAATCTATATTTTGAAAAAATAAATTCCAGCATTGAGTGTCCGCTTGCCTCCCGTTCCGACATTATGGCTATGAAAACTATTGCAATTGTACAGCGCGGCTCAATAAAAGATTTCATCGACCTTTATTATCTTTTAAATACAACGAAATTAAGTTTTAATAAAGTTGTCGGTCTTGTTAAAAAAAAGTACGGCGTTGAAGACCGATATGAATATCAAATCAAAACAGCAATAACCTACTTTGACGATGCAGATCAGGAAATGTCCGATATATGCCTGATAAACAATATAGGAAATACTGAAAAAATTAGTGTTTCATTCTGGAATGACGTAAAAAATTTCTTCATTTCCTTTGCAGAACCTGTAAAATAGCTATTCGACCATTATGATGAGAAAAGAATTGTTCTGGGACAGGCAGAGTATATCTCCAAAAACGGAGATTGAACGGGCGATTAACTTCGGAGGATTCGATTTTATCGACTATGTAATCGAAAAATACGGTAAAAAACAGTTTATCACTATTCTTTTAACCAGCAGAAACCTGAGCAGAAAAGCGGTGAATTACTGGTGTCGGCTGTTTGAAATAGACAGAGAGCGAACAAAAACCTTTCAGGCTCGTACAATCTGGTCGCCTTTTCGATAACCCGTTTTTTTGCACTTTTTGCATCAGGCCATATATATAGACAGCATAGGGATCGTATGGCCGTACTAAGAAAACTTTTCTCTTCAACCATGGGCGTTGGGTACCATGACCGAAAACTCGTTTAAACAGCTCGTTGGCTACATTCGAGAAGCAGAAAAGATCCTTGTCTTTACCGGAGCCGGAGTGTCGACCGGAAGCGGCATCCCCGATTTTCGCGGCCCACAGGGTATCTGGAAAACCAGAACACCGGTATACTACCAGGATTTCATGAACAGCGAAGAACAACGTATCAAATACTGGGAACAAAAGTTAGAGGGATGGGAGAAGTACAGAGACGCCGTCCCGAATGAAGCGCACAGGGCCGTTGTTCGACTTGAAAAAACAGGAAAGCTCCTCATGGTGGTCACCCAGAATATCGACGGACTGCATACCCGCGCCGGGATATCTCCTTCGCTCATTGTGGAACTTCACGGCACCATGAGCGCAGTCGAGTGCCAGAGCTGCGGCAGGCGGATTGAACCGGCATCCTGTTTCGCGAAATTTAATAAAACCAGAAAACCTCCCGTATGCTCATGCGGCGGGTACCTCAAACCTGCAACCATAAGCTTCGGGCAGAACCTGCGAGAGTCTGATCTGAAGAAAGCATTCGATGCAGCATCCCGGGCGGATCTCGCCATCTCCCTGGGCTCAACGCTCTCGGTGACTCCTGCGGCTGATGTACCCCTCCAGGCGGCTTTGAACGGAGCCCGCTATGTGATTATCAACAGGGGGAGAACGGAGCATGACGACCTGCCGGAGGTAAGCCTGCGGTTGAATGGGGATGTATGTGAAATATTTCCGAGTGCTGTAGACGAAGCCCTTGAATGAAAACTACCTGAGCTCCCAACCGTGTTTACGTATCTTCCGGGCGATCTCTTCATGAACGACATTTGCCTCGGTTTCGGTGAGAGTCCTATCCTCGAGCCTGTAGTACACGTTAAATGCGAGATTCTTTTTACCATCGGGCAGTGAGCTCCCGCGGTATATGTCGAAGAGTTTCACATCCTCCATCATATCGGAATCATAATCAAGTATGAACTGCCGCACCTTCTGCACGGGAACATCCTCGTCCACAACAACAGCGAGCGCAAGGACGACTTCGGGAAATTTGGGAATAGGCATGTACTTCTTCTTCGACCCACCTGCCTTCACATCCCATAGCAGGGGGATATCGAGCTCAAAAAAGGCTGCCCTGCAGCCATGAAAATCGATGCCGATTCTCTTCAAAAGTCTGGGATTGAGCTCAGCAATTAGACCGAATGCCGTTTCTCCATTGGCAAGAAGCGCGCGCCTTCCCGGATGGCAGTTTTCGAGATCACCGTAATCCTCGAGATCAATCCGCTGTTTGTAATCTCCGATTGTCTCTAACAACGTGAAGATCGTGTCCCCGAGATTGAGCATTTCTAACAGGCATTCGAGTTTTCCCTTGAGCTTGAAGAATACGGGATTCGTGCCCGCTTTACCGAGCATCAGAAGGCACAGTTTATGCCGCTCATCGGGCAGCTGCGTCGCGCCGCGGGTTGAAGCCTTAAAACCGCCCTCTCCCGCCGTCTTATTTGAAGGTTTGTATACCGATCCGATTTCATACACGGAAAACTCCGACTTTACGGTGCTGTTTTTCTCAATCGTCTGGTACAGGTTCGGCACGAGGCTCCGGCGAAGCCGCGAGAGGTTTGTGCTGACCGGGTTTTTCAACTTCACGAACTTGCTGTCCTGCCCGTAAAACAGATCTGCAAGCTCATCATCAAGAAAAGAGTATGTGTACACCTCGGTCGAAGACAGGCTCTGTGACAGCATGCCTTTGAGCATCCGAATGAAATAGAGTTCTTCATTTTTATAGGGCGGAGAACTTTCGATACGGGGAAGTACAGGGGTGATATTGCCGTACCCGTACACCCTTCCTATCTCTTCAACCAAATCCTGGGGAATTGTGACATCCTTGTTAGCGCGAAAGGATGGGATGTCGACGCGAATTTCAGATTCTGCGTTGTCCTCGACCCGGAACCCCAGCGCACCGAGAATATCGACGATCTTCGGCTTTTTTATCGGGGTGCCGATCAGGCGCGACACCCAGTCAGTATTAAGAGTAATGACGGTTTTTTTCTTTTCGGAATAATCGGCATCAGCGAGAGGTGAGGAAACCTCCGATTCAGGAAGAAGTTCCTCGATCATCGACACCGCACCCACAATCCCCGAGATTGTCAGTTCGGGATCGAGGCTTTTTTCGAATCTGTTGGATGCCTCCGTACGCAAACCGAGCCGCAGGGCGGTTCGCCGTATGCTCACCGGATTGAAATTCGCCGATTCAATGATGATTTCTCCGGTGCTCTCCTCGATTTCCGAATTCAAGCCTCCCATCACCCCGGCAACAGCCACCGCCTTTTCCGGGTCAGCAATAAGCAGGGTCTCCGAAGTAAGCTTCCTCTGCATACCGTCGAGCGTATAAAACTCCTCTGCGTCATGGGCGCGTCGAACGACAATCGTATCTTTCGCAACACGCCCGGCATCGAAGGCATGAAGCGGCTGTCCGGTATGAAGCATCACATAATTTGTCACATCCACAATGCCGTTTATTGGCCGTATCCCCAGTGTAAAGAGGCGGCGCCTGATAAAGTAGGGAGATTTTCGGACCTTGATACCACTCATGCGAATGGCGGTATATCGGGGGCAGAGGTCAGGATCTTTGATGTCAACGCCGACAGGCCTGTCTCCTTCGGCATGCAGCACCGCATCGAATTCCGACTGCGGATATACCGGCCGGGCTTCCCTTTTGAAGATAGCTGAAAGTTCCCGCACAAAGCCGTAATGCCCCCAGAGATCCGGTCTGTTTGTCAGGCTCTTGTTGTCTATGTCGATAATGTAATCTCTTGTCGTGAAAAGAGTTTTAAGCGGAACCCCCGGCTTAAGATTGCGGGCTGCAGCCCCCTCCTCATCGAGAATCCAGAGACCCGAGTGATCCTCACTCACACCAAGCTCCCGCTCTGAGCACACAACGCCGAATGAATCCACCCCCCTGAGCTTTGCCCGTTTTACCATAAAACCGCCGGGCAGCCGCGCCCCGACAAGCGCTACAGGCACATGGGTGCCCTCTTTTGTGTTCGGCGCACCGCTTACGATATCAAGAGTTTCTTTTCCGATGTCGATCCTGGTACAAAACAGGTGTCCGGAATCGGGATGGGGTCGAACTTCGACAATTTTTCCCACTACAACCTTTTCAAGATCATCACCGACCGCTTCAACCGTCTCAATCTCTGAAGTAGACATGGTCAGTCTGAGCGCGACTTCCTGCGGATCGATGTCATCGATCTTTACATACTCGTTGAGCCAGTTGTAGGAAAGTTTCATAACACACTATCCTGCAGGGAATTCCCGCTGAAAAAATCCAATATTTTAGGTTCAAATCTATTGAATTTACCCCGTACAATCAAGTACTTTAACCCAAACAACCCCGGTACTGTAATTCCAGAGAGAGGAACTTCGTATGAAAACGCTCAAGGAAGTCAGGGATTTCATTGAAAAGAAGGATATGCTCATCGGCCTGTTCGGCATGAAAATCGTTGATTTCGATAAAGGCTACGCGCGCGTGTCGATGACGGTAAGGGAAAATCATGTCAATGCACCCGGCATGTGTCACGGCGGTACACTCTTTTCACTCGCCGATGTGGCATTCGCGTGCGCCTCGAACAGCTACGGACCACTCGCGCTGGCAATCGAGATGAGCATAAGCTTTATCAAGCCTGTTGTGCCGGGGGAAACCATCACCGCAGAGTGTACCGAAAAACACCGGGGCCGAAGCCTGGCCCGTTACATGATCGAGATTAAAAACGGCAGCGGCCGGATGATTGCTCTGGTGAAGGCCACATCCTTTATTAAAGAAGACTCAAATTGCCGCTGATGAACGGCACTCGCAACTCCTAATGAAGCGCAGAGTTTGCTTCGATATGTTATAACAGGAAGGGTGGTATACCCAAACCCTATACATCACAGAGGCTGCAAAGTGCAGAAAACCATCATGATAATAGGAGCCGGCATACTTCAGGCGCCGGCAATAAAAATCGCCCGCGATCTCGGCCTGCTGACCGTGGTCACCGATTACAATCCGGATGCATATGGTATGAAAATGGCCGACTTTCCTGTAGTGATGAGTACGAGGGATGTCGACGGTACCGTACGGGTTGCCAAAGAATTTTCCAAAAAACGGCGTATAGACGGCGTCTTTACAGTCGGCACCGATGCCTCGCTGACCGTTGCCGCAGTCCAGCACGCGCTCGACCTCCCGGGGAACAGGATCGACGTCGCGGAAGCAACGACAAACAAGATAAAGATGAGAACCAGGCTGAAGAAGCATACGGTCCCGGAGCCTGAATTTTTTTCATGCTGGACGTATGAAGATGTGGTCAGCGCCTCCCGTACGCTTGATTATCCGTTCGTCATTAAACCCGCCGACAATATGGGTGCTCGCGGTGTCATGATGGTGAATAAGCCCGAGGTTATACGCTTTGCCTACGAACGGGCGAAAAACGCGTCGCCCCGGGGCGAGATCATTGTGGAAGAATACATGGACGGACCCGAGCTCAGCATCGATGCACTCGTGTGGAACAATAATATTCACATCACCGGCGTCGCAGACAGAATCATCGAGTTTCCGCCCTACTTCGTTGAAACCGGCCATATTATGCCGACGAACCTGCCCGAGAAAGAGGCCCTTGACGGTATTGATGTGTTTAAAAGAGGCGTCAGAGCGCTCGGTATAGAAACAGGAGCTGCAAAAGGGGATATCAAGCTTACTGCAAAAGGGGCGATGGTCGGCGAGATTGCATCACGCCTTTCAGGCGGATTCATGTCGGCCTATACCTATCCTTATTCCACGGGAGTAAACCTCATCCGGGCTGCGATAAACATCGCGTTGGGCGAGCCGCCTGCGGATCTCACCGAACAGTTCCACAGGGTGGCGGTTGAAAGGGCATTGATACCCGGAAGCGGCATTGTCAAAGATATACAGGGGATTGAAGAAGCCCTCTCTATCAAAGAGGTAAAGAACGTTTTCGTAACCTGTACAATCGGAGATACTGTTCATATTCCAACGAGCAATGTAGAAAAGTGCGGTAACGTGATTGCGGTCGCGGACACCCGTGAAGAGGCACTTGCAAAGGCGAACGAAGGAGTGCAGAAGGTCAAGATTGTTCTCGGCCAGGAGGGTGAGCTGAACGAAGGAATAATCCGCAAAGAAGCTCTCTCTAAATTGACCGGCATCTGTTCGGTGTGCAGGATATGCGACGGAATCGAGTGCGCTGGATGGCTGCCTGGCATCGGATCCTTTGGTGCGGGCGGCGGGTTCAGAAGGAACATAGAGGCATTGAACGGGTACGCAATCCTTCCGGATGTAATGAGCATTCTTGATAATGTCAGTACAGGAACCGACATTTTCGGTATTCCCCTCGATCTCCCCGTGCTCACGGCACCACTTTCGAACATGAGGAGCAACATGAAATCCCTGTTCGGGGAAGATGAATTTAATACCCTTACTCTCAGGGGTGCAAAACGATCTGGCACAATCGGGTGCATTTCCCAGATGGAGTCTTCCGGCAGCCATGAGGATATCGAGTATCTTACCGGTCCACTGGAGGATGTTTACGGGCACGGGATTCCATTTTTTAGCCCGTACAGCGGAAAAACAACGACATTGAAAAATCTCGAAAAAGCCTTCAAGGCCGGTGTGAAGGCCGCAGGCCTGTCCATTGATCTCAAAGAAGGGCCCTCCGCCCATCTGGCTGGAGAGAGGTGGCTCGCGGATATAATCGAAAGATCGCCCGTTCCCCTTATCATCAAAGGTATACTCACCCCGGACAATGCGGCTCGCGCAGCAGACGCGGGCGCCCGGGGAATCGTGGTTTCGAACAGGGGGGGGAGGCTTCTGGAAAGCGTTGCGTCGGGAGTGGAGATGCTCCCTGAAATAAAATCACGAACAGGTGATACAACACTCCTGCTTGTCGACGGCGGGATACGAAGCGGAGAGGATGTTTTTAAGGCACTTGCACTCGGGGCAGATCTCGCGTTAATCGGCAGACCCATCTTCATATACGCCTGCGGTGCAGGGGAGGAGGGAATTTTCTTCTACCTGAGCCGCATACAAAACGAACTGAAACAGGCAATGCTCGTTGCAGGGGCAAAGACTGTAAACGATATCTGCATGAAAATGCTAAGGGAAAAATAGGTAAGTAAACTTATCAATCGAAAAATGTCAATACCAACAATCGATTAATGGTTATTTTATGTATACAGTACCCTATGGAAATACAATTTCCAAGCTGTCCTTATTATCCGGAGGAGTCGCGCCGGAATAGGCCGTTTTTATTCGCCCGGCATAACGAAAACTTCTTATGATTACAAATACCCCTTTCGACACGATAGCCGCCGTTTCAACACCACCCGGTGAGGGAGGTATCGGCATTGTTCGTCTCAGCGGCGAACGGGCAATAGAAATAGTAAAAGGCCTGTTTATTCCGTATAAAAAGAGAGCATCGAGCATATTCGAGAAAAATTTCTCAATGGGTGTTGGGCACATCAAAGACAGCGACAGGATAGTCGATGAGGTGCTCGTATCGATTATGAAATCCCCGCGCACCTATACGAGAGAGGATGTTGTGGAGATCAACTGCCACGGCGGTGCAGTCGCGGTAAACGAGGTGCTGCGGCTCGTTTTAGAGAGGGGAGCACGGATAGCGGAAACGGGCGAATTCACGAAACGTGCGTTCATAAACGGCAGGATTGACCTTTCGCAGGCCGAGGCTGTGCTCGATATCGTGCATGCAAAAACGGCAAAGGCTCTCGAAACTGCCGTGTGCCAGCTCGACGGCGGCCTTTCGGAAAAAATAAATGACCTGGTCGGCAGATTGCGCGGAATTCTGGTGCAGCTGGAGGCAGCTATAGATTTTGCAGATGAGGAAGATGTTGCACCAGTCCAGTACGGAGATATAAAAAATACTCTCGATTCTGTTAAGCACGAATTGTCAGAGCTTGTTCGAAGCTACGACACGGGCCGTATTCTCAGAAACGGTGTGCTGTCCGTCATATCCGGAAAGCCGAATGTCGGAAAATCGAGCATCATGAACGCCTTTTTGAGATTCGACAGGACGATCGTGACATCGATACCCGGCACGACACGTGACGTGATCGAGGAACAACTCAATATCAACGGCATTCCCTTTATCCTCGCCGATACTGCCGGCATAACCGAAACCGAGGATGTCATCGAAAAGGAGGGGGTAAAGAGGAGCAGATCGTACATGGAAAAGGCGCAGCTCGTTATCGTTGTGTTCGACGGCAGCGAACGTATCGATGAGAGAGACCGTGAAATCGCGCGCAATGCGGCCGGACGAAGCCATATCTGCGTTATTAACAAATCCGACCTGTCCCAAAAAATCGATACGGCTCTGCTTGATAAAATCCCAGGGCTTGATCGAAATTTCATCCGCATGTCTGCCAGAACCGGTAAAGGGTTGAGAGAGCTCGAGCACCGCATGACTGAAAAAGTGATAGCGGGAGATACGGAAGGAGGTCAATCGATACTCGTAACTAACGCCCGCCATTACAGTGTTCTCCGAAGGGCCCTGCAGGAGCTTAAGCATGCCCTGAAAGCGGCGCAGTCGAAACTTGAGCCTGAGCTCGTCTCGTTTGATGTGAAAAGCATAATAGATGTTCTCGGAGAGATAACAGGAAGCATAACATCAGAAGACATCATGAACGATATCTTCAAAAACTTCTGCATCGGGAAATAGGGCGGTTTTACGAAACTTCCGCAATTTCAGTCGCCGTGATGCCGGTTCTGCTCTATTCGAGACCGTCTCCTTTGGTAACGCATGTAGTTTCACCGCTCACAAATACCATTTGATTTTTTCTCCTGCATTCAATACTTTTTTTTATATATTTACATTTTTTTCAATAACTGGAGACAGTAATGGATATAGAGAAGATACAGAAAGCCGTGCGGATGATCATCGAGGAGATCGACCCCGATCCGGATCGTCCGGACCTTGCACGGACACCGGAACGGGTTGCCAGAATGTACGGAGAAATATTTTCGGGCGCCGTAGAAAAACCCGAGAAGGTGCTCAAGGTTCTTTTAACCGAACAGCATGATGAAATCGTTCTTGTTAAAAATATTCCCATATACTCGATGTGCGAGCACCATATGCTGCCCTTTTTCGGTAGGGCCCACATCGGATACATTCCGAAAGACAACAGGATAACCGGCCTGAGCAAGCTCGCCCGCGTCGTGGACGTGTACGCTAAGCGGCTGCAGGTCCAGGAACGGCTTACCACCTCGATTGCCAATCTCATCATGAAACAGCTCAAGCCCTACGGCGTGATCGTGGTTGTCGAAGCGGAGCACCTGTGCATGATCATGCGGGGCGTACAGAAACCCGGCTCTTTTACCACAACGAGCGCTGTGCGCGGCGTGTTCAAGGAAAACGAAAAGACCAGGGCCGAGGCCCTGTCGCTTATCATGGCCCGCCGGGAATTCTGAAAACCGCCTTCGCGCGGAAGACATTGCTAAACTATCAGTATTCAATATCAAAATACACGATCCCTGTACTCAGGCTGCATAGATTGTCCTTGCGGTCTGAAGTATTTCTTTTCTCAGGAAAGGATTTCTTATTCCTGATTTTTCTACCAGATCCACAGACCGGCCGAAAATGTTTTCCAGTTCATCTTTTAAGTCTACAAGGTCGAATAAACTATACCGGGTTTCAGATTCGAATTGAATAAGGATATCAACATCACTTTCTTCGTTGAAATTATCACCAAGCACTGAACCGAAAACAGCCAGTTCTTTTATCTTCCACTTCCTTGCTATGGCTTCCACGCTTTTTTTATCAATAATCGACTGCAATAATCCCATACATCGGCTCCCTCTTGTCTTCGTTCTTAAAAAGTATCACTTATAATATATAATATTCCCTGTATCGGGTCATTCGGTTTAAAACCGAGGATCATATCAAAAAAATCCCCCATCCTTACACCCGGATGGAAGGTAGGCTATCCTGCTGATCTACGACCATAAAAATATATTAATTTAGCAAGTTTAGTTGCCGAATTTATATTAATATGGAAACACAACTTGCCATATTAGTGAAAAAATGATAATTTTAATATTATGTTGACCAGATACTATGAAAAAAAGATACAATCGCTATTGAAACCGGGAAAGGTTCTTGTTCTCTACGGTCCACGTCAGGTCGGGAAAACGACCCTTATCAATACGTTCCTTTCATCATACCGGGGCAACTACTATTTTGGCGTCGGAGAAGACAGAGCGCTCCGCGATATACTGGAATCAGACAGCCCGCGGAGGATCAGGTCTTCATTCTCGGGCTATGATCTTATCGTTATCGATGAAGCACAGAAGATCGAACGTGTCGGATCGGGTTTAAAACTGTTGGTTGACCATCTTCCTGAAGTACCTGTTTTTGCCAGCGGGTCATCTTCTTTCGAGCTTTCAAACAGACTTGGTGAGCCGCTAACCGGACGGCAGCGGGTTATCACGCTTTTCCCCTTTGCTGTAATGGAGCTGAAAGAGATATTCGGGCCCATGAAGGTCATCGAAATGCTTCCGGAGCTTCTAATCTACGGCGGGTATCCTGAGGTGCTTACCTCCATACAAATTACACAAAAGAAGGAGTATCTGGTCGGCCTGAGGGACTCACTTCTTTTCAAGGATATCCTTGAACTGGAAAACATACGAAATTCCCGGAAGCTTTCGGACCTTCTGATGCTCATTGCTTTTCAAATAGGGAAGGAAGTTTCTTTGAATGAGCTTTCAGGTTCACTGGGAATCGCCAAGCAGACAGTAGAGCGATATCTCGACCTTCTTGAAAAAACTTTTATTATAAAAAAGGTGCGGGGATTTTCCAGAAATTTAAGAAAAGAGATTACAAAGTCGTCGCGGTACTACTTCTGGGACAACGGCATCCGAAATGCAGTAATCAATAATTTCAACGATATACATGCCAGAAACGACATTGGAGCACTCTGGGAAAACTTTCTTTTTATTGAACGGATAAAAAAGCAGCACTACCACTCCCTTTACACAAACAATTATTTCTGGAGAACGTACGATCATAAAGAGATTGATCTTGTGGAAGAGAGAGATGGCATTCTATTTGGATACGAGTTTAAATGGTCTGACAGGCGAAACAAGGTTCCGAGGCTATGGCTTGATACCTACAGCAATGCGAAGTTTCAATTCATAACGAGGGACAACTTCCTCGATTTCGTGACCTAGATAGTAGACGTGGGAAAAAGACCCTCTCCGGGGGTATCTCCGGAGAGGGTCGTTTTCTTAGTAACACGGTCCGCCGATGCCGGCTCAATACCGGCATTTATCATACAAAAATTATTGTGTCGTCACCTCGAGCTCCGGTGGGGTAGTTCCCCTTTCCTTGCTGCTGAAGTAATAGTAATGTTCAGTTTTCGAACCCGGCACTATCGCAAGACCGTTCGTCGCCTTGTACTTGGCAAACTCCTCCTGCCACACGTACACGAGCTCGGTAACATCTATCACAACCGATGTTGTTGAGGAAATTAATGAAAACTTCGCATACGACTTGCTGAGGTCAACATATTTGATCAAATTCTCCCATGTGGCGCCTGTTTCAGGCCACGGTTTCTCAGTTGCGGCGATTCGGTAAACGTAGTAGGTTTCTGCTACGTCGTCACTATGACCTGCAACTTCGAGGGTGAGAATCGCCTTTGCAACCTTTGCTGAAGCGAGACCAGTCATATCAAACCGCATGACGGCGTACATCCATCCCTTCCTCAGTCCCGAGAGGAGGTAGCCATCCCTGTTGTAGTTCGTCGCCGGATCGGCCTCGAAAATGTAGGTATCTCCAAGATTAGTAGGATATACTAGGATTCCTGCTGACTGAGGAGTTCCGGTTACAGTTACGCCTTTTGAGTAATTTCCGTTCCCGTCAAAGGTTTGCAAAAGGTATTTGTAAGGTTGTCCATTATTGAGAGTATCAGGATCTGGCCATTTCATGATTCCTGCTTTTACCTCAGCCTTCTTTGAACCGTCCCTCCAGATGAGCACCCCTTTCAGATCCAGGTCCTTTGGATCGGTCCATACGAGAGTAATCTGCTGATCCCCAGGAATTGCCTGGGGACGGATTACCTCTGCTGGCGGGGTGGTATCGACCGCCTGCGGGGTCGCCTTGGCTGCAACACCGCTCGAGAAGTTGGGCTCCCTGTCGAAGGTGAAAATCTTGTATAGGTAGGTTGTGCCGTTTGAAACCTTTGAATCTGTGTATTTCGTGCCGGTACCCTTGTATAAACCCACAGCCTTCGGATCTTCAGGGCCGGTCGGGTAAATCCCGTCAGACCTTCTCATGAGCCAGACACCCTCGAAATCGGGATCGGTCGGGTTGGTCCAGGTGAGGGTTACCACGGCGTCGCCTGCGCTCGCACTGAAGTTTGTGACTTCCGCTGGCGCGGTGGTGTCTACATCGGCGGTGGTCGCCGATGCTGGGCCGACCCAAGCGGACTGATTGCCGGCTACATCGTAAGCGCGCACATAGTATGTATACTGGGTGTTCGGTGAAAGACCGGTGTTTGTATACGCTGTGCTCGCAACCGATGCAATGATTTCTGAAAGATCAATGTTAGAATCACCATTATCATCTCGGCCAACATCATACCCCGCAACATCAGTGCTTGTAGAAGCTGTCCAGCTTAAATCGATTCTGTCTGTCCCGCCCGATGTAGCAGTCAGTCCTGTCGGGTCGTTTGGTTTAGTGAGATCTGTCCCTGTCCCGGTTGTAAATGTCCACACATAATCCGCCTCAAGCGCGTTGGCGTCCGTATCGGTGACATCCGTTGTAATAGTCACCGTATAAAGCTCGCTCGCACCGAGATCATTTCCCGTATGATCGAATTCAACCTTTTTCAGATCCGCATCGTAGACGATGGTTCCGCCCAAACTTCCTGAACTCGCACCCACCACCGTGAAAGACGTATTCGTCAGCGTCGTATCGTCGATATCGTCATCGAATGTCGCCGTAATCTGTGCATTCGTCGGCACATCGATTGCCCCGTCGGTCGGCGAAACGCTC
>Ga0315536_1000260_pt1 | contig 26699 bp, 23 predicted proteins | sample SalMarSW160230MG_FD_203093 | JGI IMG/M metagenome (GOLD analysis project Ga0315536, IMG submission 203093) | Salt marsh sediment microbial communities from the Plum Island Ecosystem LTER, Massachusetts, United States - Salt Marsh Sediment SW1602-30 ...
ATACGGTGGTTTTTGATGATCGACGTGTCCTTATATCTTTATATCGACAACTTCCTATAATATATATTCTGTCTACTATAAAAAGGATTTCAATGGGGGATGCGGGGGAAAATAATGTATCGAGTTATATTAAGCATACAGTTTAATGTAAAATATCAAAGTATGACGCCGGATCACCTTCAGGTGTACGTGCATAGAGCAGCGCGCGCTGCACCGAACAACGTGAATAAAATGATTCAGTCTGAAGAATTTGATTAAGAATATGCTGCAGGCGCTGATTTTTCGGCAAAAACTTATAACGGATGTTTATGTGTGAAGAATCAGAAAAAAAGACCGTCTGTATATTAGGAAAAATCCCGAAATGCTCGGTTGTGATATCGGAAAATGATGAGGAAGATATAATGAAATCCGAACCCCAGTACAGAGACATCAATGAACGCTTTTTCTCCCCTACCTTGTACGGCGGAAGTTTTTTGGCACGGATTACATGAATACCGTCGGAAAGATGACGATTGATTTCGGTAATAAAATCATTCGTATCGCTGACATTATAAAAGGTACATAAGGCAATTTCATATAACGATGAAAAACCGAGTGAAAGCGGACTGGCAAATTCAAGTTTCGGCATAGGATTAAAACCACTACTCATTAGTGCGTAATACCCGGATCGCAGGAAGGCGCGTTCAAAGGAGCGTATAAGATCCAAGTGTGATAAGTAAACCGCCTTCCCTGTCTTTTCAAAACAAAAAAGTAGACGAATTAAAGTGTTTTCTGAGTATTCTGTCAGTGTATGCGCAAAGGCAACATCGTTTGCAGCCGCGTTTTCCGTCGTGACGTTAACGTCGGCGGTACACACACCACAGTGCTCTGTGCAGGGATTGGAGCAGGCCGCGGAAAGGAGGTGTTGTGTGGATTTACGAAACTCTTTTTTCAAGAACCCTACGGAACTCCCAAGGGAAACATCTTGCCAGGGAAGCTTTTCGTCAAACGAGCGCGTGCGGTATACACCCTGCCCAACATCGAAAGCCGACCGGCTGATGATCTGTTTCCAGATATCGCGCTTATAATAATCCTCCCAGGCATCCAGGCGTGCCCCCGCCAGAAAGGCCTGATGCACCAGTTCTCCTACCCTTTCATCTCCCCGCGAGATCAGGCCTTCAAGAAAAGATTGATAAGGAGAATGATAGGATATCTTAACCTGTTTTCGTTTGAGGCCTTTTTTTATCGAAAGAATTCTTGAAAAAGCGATCTCTTCATGCAGTTGCTCCTGCCATTGAAAAGGAGTATGCGGTTTGGGGACAAAGGTTGAAATATTGATATGCAGAAACATCCCTGTCCGTTCCTGCAGCTCCGAGATATAGTCGATAATTCCCGACGATTCATCTTTTTCGATAAATCCGGGAAGCCCGAGCATAAAATAAAACTTGGCTTTTTTCCAGCCCATAGCGCGCGCCGCAAGAAGCAGTTCAACGGTTTTTTCATGAGGAACGCATTTGTTAATGCTTTTCTGTCCTTCAAAAAAGGCCGATTCAACGGCAAAGGTAAGGCCGCTTTTCCTTACGCTCTGCAGTTCCTCAAACAAACTCAAAGCAAGGGAATCTATGCGCAGAGACGGCAGTGAAAAGGATATGCCGAGCGGCTTGAAATGACGATGCAGCAGTTTCATCATCCGTTCCAGATTGGGAAAATCTCCGGAAGAGAGAGAAGCCAGGGTGATTTCCCGGTAACCGCATCGAAACACAAGTTGCTCGACCTGCCGGGCAATACGGGATATATCTTTCGTGCGCTGCGGCCGATAAAAATATGCCGCATGGCAAAAGCGGCAGCCGTTCGGGCAGCCGCGCATTATCTCCACCACCCCGTGGTCCTGAACCGATTTGATATTTGAGACGGGAAAATAAAACGCCTCCTGCATCCGGGAAAAGCTGCCGGTGACCGCACGCTGTACGCTGTGAGCGTGATGTGGGTTCCATACGTACGGAAACGAGCACAGGTACGCAAGCAGGTCTTGTCTGCCGGCTCCCTGCGTTTTCATTGTTACCAGCTGGGAAAAGGCCGTGGGGAGCCATTCCTCAGCCTCCCCGATAAAAATACAATCAAAAAAGGGCCCGAAAGGTGCGGGATTGGTAACGGCAGGACCACCACCCATTACAATCGGGTCAGCGGCCGTTCTCTGTTTATTAAGAACATTAATCCCCCCCAGATCGCAGATATTCAGGACGTTCGTCAGGGTAAGCTCATATCCTACGGAAAAGGCAATAATATCGAACTCAGACAGCGGCAGCCCGCTTTCCAGTGAATACAGGGGAATGGCACGCGTGCGCAGTTCGGCCTCAAAATCCGGTGCCGGGGCAAAAACACGCTCACAACATACCCCATCGATCCGGTTTAAGATACCGTAGAGTATTTTCACGGCCTGATTTGACATCCCGATCTCATAAAGGTCAGGATAACATACCGCCACTTTCAAAGGATTATTGCCGTCTTTACGGATTATACCGTATTCACCGCCCACGTACCTCCCGGGCTTCTCTATCAGCGGCAGGATGTGTTTTAAATCTTTTTCCGGTATTATCTTGTTCATTGTACGTTTGTTTCTATGAATAGCGGCTGTAATGAATATTAATGAGAATGCCTATGGCAATCAGCCCGGTAATAAGGGAGGAGCCACCGTAAGAAATGAAAAACAACGGGATTCCGGTGATGGGCATGATTCCCATGGTCATACCGACATTTATAATTACATGGAAAAAAATCATTCCGATGATTCCGGACCCGATAAAATGAGCGTACGGGTCCCGTGCGTTGTAGATTATTTTTATTGCCCTGGCCAGGATAATCATAAACAGAATAAGAATCAATGTTCCCCCGATAAACCCCCATTCTTCGGAGATGATGGAGTAGATAAAATCCGTGCTTTGCTGCGGGATGTAGCGGGACTGACTCAGCATGCCCATGCGGAAGCCCTTTCCCGTAATTCCACCGGAACCGATGGCCATGATCGACTGAATGATATTCCATCCGTCTCCCTTGGGATCAATCTGCGGATCAAGAAAGATAATCAGGCGTTTGATCTGTTTTTCCTTCAGGTGTACAAGGTTTTGCGCAACAAGCGCTCCCAGGGTGGCGGTTAAGACGATTATTCCGGAATAGTAGATCCAGTAAAAATAACGCCGTTTAAAAAAATATGATCCCAGCCAGCCCAGTATCACGATTACGGCGAAAATACCGGCAACAACCAGAATATACTTGGTCTGGGTGAATATCAGGAGCAGCGGAGTTTTCAAAGCGGGAAAATATTTCATCAGGTATGGAACGATATAGATCGAGACCATGAAAAACCCGCTGAGGACGACAAAAAAGATATGTCGTTTCTTTGCCCCGGCCGCCCACGTCATGGCAAGAAAAATGGGAATATATACGGAGGCGGTTCCCAGGTCTGGTTGGATGATAATCAGTCCCATGGGCAATAAACAGATCAGAAAACCGAAAACAAAATACGGTAACTGGACGATCTTTCGTCCGATTGAGTTTAAGTAATTCGCCAAAACCAGGATTAAGGCGATTTTACCGAATTCGGACGCTTGTATACCGATAAATCCACCAATGCGAAGCCAGGAAATAGCGCCGTTTACCTCCTCTCCGAAGATACGTGTCAACAACAGCAGGACTATGACGGCAATATAAATGAAAAGCGCGGAATTTTTGAAATTTGTATAATTATATAGTGAGAAAAAAATGATTACAGGAATACCGATGAGAATCCATACGATCTGCCTGATATACTCACTGCCGGTTGAGCTGTTGCTGGAATAAATAAACAGCACACCGATAAAAAGGAGAATAATCGTGGAGATTAAAAGGTATAAATCGATATTAAAGAATGATTTTCTGCGCAAAGGTAGTGCTATCTCCCGTTCCTGTGTAAATCTCCGAAAATCCTGGCAACTTCCGCATAGGTTTGATCGGCAAAAATACCCTGAAAAATATAATTGGCCATGACGGCGGACCACCATTCCCCTTTGGGAACATATTCCGTGATGATTACCACCACAACCTGTTTACTGGGGTCCTTGGCATCATAGGGGGCGTAGGCGGCAAACCATTCGTTTGTTTTGTCTTCGGCTTGCGGTCCGATCTGGCTGGTACCGGTCTTGCCGGCCACCTTTACGGCTTTTGTATATATTGCGTAGCGTGCCGTGCCGTTTTCCACGACATTGCGCATGGCCCGCTGAATAAACTCAAAGGTGCTTGGTTTGATTGCATTTGTTGTGCGCAGCACCTCGGGTTTGGTCCGGGAAATGACCTCTCCACTGATGGGATCGCGGACTTCCTTCAATAAGAACGGTTTATAGATTGTCCCCTTGTTTACCACCATGGCAATCACGTCGGCTATTTGCAGCGGTGTAACCTGGATAAATCCCTGCCCGATGGAAAGATTCATTGTATCGCCGGGAAGCCAGATCATGTCTTTGTTCTCTTCCTTCCATTCGGGAGTGGGAATAAATCCTTCCAACTCTCCGGGAATATCGATTCCCGTCAGTTTTCCCAGGTTATACTCACGCGCGTATTTTATGATATTTTCCACCCCTACATGATCGCGCCCCACGGTCATAAAATAGACGTTGCACGAGTTTGTGAATGCATGGAACAGGTCCTGATACCCGTGTCCGGAAAGGAGCCAGCAGTGAAAATAGCGGTCACCCCAAAAAATACGCCCGGAGCAGAACACCGTACTGGTAATGGGAAAAGAGTGCTCCTCGAGTATGGCCGTGCTCATAATGATTTTGAATACCGAGGCGGGCATATACTCGTGAATGGCCCGGTTGATAAGCGGTTTGTCGGGGTCCACTCTCAGGCTGTTATAATAACCGGGGGTATAAAACTTGTTCAGATCAAAATTGGGATATGAGACCATGGCAAGGATTTCCCCGGTATGCGGTTTAAGTACAATCATGGCCCCTTTATGTTTGCCCAGGGTATCTTCACAGAGTTTTTGGATCTTGCGATCTATGGTCAATACGATGTTTTTTCCGAGTTCGGGCGGGATTATGTCTTCCGCCTGTTCATTTATTTGTTTTTCATTTACGTCAACAATACGCAGTATCTTCCCGTCCTTGCCCCGCAGGATTTTATCATACTGTTTCTCGATTCCGGTTTTCCCGATTTGCATATCCTGCATATAGCCCTCGTTGGCCAGGATTTGCAGTTCTTTTTTGTCGATGTCGCCGATATATCCCAGGATATGAGAAAAAGAACCGCTTTCAAGGTAGGTCCGCTTCAGGGACGTTGTCCAGGTGACACCGGGAAACTCGTCGATATGCTCGGCGATGTAGGAGATGGTGGAGAATGAAACGTCCTTTTTCAGCTCGACAGGCTGGTACAGGTGGTAGCTGTCCGCCGGTATCTTCTTTGTGATGTAATCCTTTTTCAACTTTAAAAAATCCGTCAGCTTGTCGAATACTTCGTTTATTCTTTGTTCAGGGATGGCGCCGGGAATAATATTAATATTATAGGTTTCCATATTTATGACCAGCGGTACATCATAATGCCGATCAAAAATTTCACCCCTTTGGGTGGAAATATTTCGCTTCCTGACCACCTCTTCCTTGACCTGTTTTCGATACTCTCCCCCCTTGATCACCTGCAGGTTGAAGAGTGAAAACACGAGGATAAAAAAGAATATAAAGATCATAACAGACAGGGACTTGATCCTTGTTTTTACGATATTCATATTCGAGGATGAGGATCCTTCGGTAAACATCAATACACCTCTGATTTTTCAGGTTTTAAATATTTAATTCTCCGCAGGATCAAAAATATAAATGGCGCCAGTACCGCGGTATACGCTGCTTCGATCCCGATATTTCCCAGAAAAACCCAGAAATCACCACTTAACCTGTCCGGAATACCGAAAATAAGCACGACAATCGCGCTTAATATTCCTTTCATTATGGTACCCGCTCCGGCAAGGAAAAAGGGGATAAGAGACGAAGAAACCGAGATCGTACCTTCCGTCAGTCCGAAGAGAAATCCGAGGATGGTTTTGATAAAGGCGTTAAAGCCGATTGCAAGCGGCATACCGCTGGCAAATCCCTCCAACAACCCAAGCAAAAAACCGCAGGTCTGACCCGGCATTACGCCCTTGCTGGTGGCGATAAAAATCAGTACGATAAGGCCGAGGTCCGGTCCGATATTGTGAATTTTCAATACCGCAAACACGGTTGACTGTAACAGCAAAGCGATAAACAGCAGTAAAAGAGAAAGCAGAATCAGTTTGACACCTTTATCCATAATTATTCATTTCCTTGCAGTACATAGACGTATTCCAGTTTGGTAAAATCAATAACCGGTTGGACCTCCAGTTTCAGGGTGGTTTCGTATTCCTTGGCCTGCATCTTCCGATAGCGGCCGACGGCGATCCCCTTGGGGTACAGTCCGCCTAATCCCGATGTTTCGATGATGTCACCGTACTGGATCTCCTGGGCCGCATGCTTTTTTACCCCGTTCATCATCAGGTAATCCGAGTTTATGCCCCTGCCCTCGATCAACCCGACATAATCTGAATCCTGAAATCGTCCCGATACATATGATGAAGGATCAACCAGGGTGAGTACAACCGCTGAATTGATATTGACGGAGATCACCTTTCCCACCAGTCCCTGCAAACCTCCCTGGAAAGCGATAACGGACATGTCCTTTTTTATTCCGTCAAGGCTGCCTTTATTTATCATCAGCGAGGAAAAAAGATGTTCGCTGTTCCACGAAACAACCTCGGCCGGTATATACGAATACGTTATGCCCTTTGCCAGCTTTAACTCATTTTTTAATTCCCGGTTCTCTTTGCGCAGATGAACAATATCCCTGGAAATACGTTGGTATTCCATGAGTTCATTCCTGGTAAGGCTCAGTTCTTTCCTTAATTCGTCAACCTTGCCGACCGAGTTCACCATATCGGATGACCATTTTACCACTGACATGAACGAGGTCTGAAAAACCGAAAAAAAAGAGGAAACGGAATTATTAAACGCCATCACCACGCCGGTATGTGCGAAAATTATCAGCAGACCGGAGATAAAGAGAAACAGCACCAATGTAATAATATTTTTGTGTCTGCGATAAATACCCTTTATTTTTATCATGAAGAACCGGCTCTATTTCTTGATGTTATATATCTTCTGGCTTGATTCTTTCAAGCTTTCGAAAAACTTTCCCGCGCCCAGGGCAACACAATACAATGGATCCTCCGCCAGAATAACCGGTACTCCGCACTCCTTGGAAATGAGTTTGGGCAGACCTTTTAACAGTGATCCGCCGCCGGTCATCACAATACCGCGTTCCACAATATCCGCCGCCAGCTCCGGTGGTGTCTGTCCCAAGGTTTTTTTGATCTCATCAATGACGGTTGTGATGGGTTCCTGTAACGCCTCACGTACTTCAACCGAATCCATCTCAAGTTTCCTGGGCAGGCCGGTAATTGCATCGGTTCCCTTTATTTCCATTTTTTCGATTTTTTTGTCAGGAGAGGCGTTTCCTATATTTATCTTTAGATTCTCCGCGGTCTGTTCTCCGATGATCAGGTTGTGTACGCTGCGTACGTGCTTCATAATCGCCTCATCAAACTCATCTCCGCCGACCCGGATGGCGTTCGTTACCACCATACCGCCCAGGGAGATCACCGATATCTCGGTGGTACCGCCGCCGATATCGCAGATCATATTTCCCGCCGGTTCCAGGATCGGTATATTGGCCCCGATAGCGGCCGCCATGGACTCCTCGATAAGGACTACTTCACGTGCCCCGGCCTGTTCAGCGCTTTCCCGCACCGCACGCTTTTCCACCTCCGTAATACAGGTAGGAATCCCGATGACCATTCTGGGCTTGATAAAAAGTTTCTTGGGCATTACCTTGGCAATAAAACTGCGGATCATTTTTTCAGTGGTTTCAAAATCGGCGATCACTCCGTCCCGCATCGGTCTGATCACGATAATTTTTCCGGGAGTTTTCCACAACATTTTTTTTGCTTCAACACCGACGGCAACCACTTTCTTGGTGCCCCGCTCAACGGCCACAACCGACGGTTCGCTTAAGATTATCCCCTTTCCCTTTACATGGATCAGGGTATTACACGTTCCCAGGTCAATCCCGATATCGGTTGAGAAATTGTTAAAAAAATCTCTGACACTCATAAATTACAGCCTCCCTACTGCTTCCCTATTTTTTGTTGTAAAGCCGGCGCCGGGCCTCTTCATTTTTTGGATTAAGCCTATATACTTTTCTTAGCTCTGATCGGTATTTTGCGTAATCCCCTAAGTTTTCATATACTAAGGCCAGTTGAAAATGAGCAGCTTCGGAGTTCTCATAATCACTGATAACCTGAATATACAAATCCTTCGCTTTTATATATTCCTTTGTATCAAAATAAATATTTCCTAGCAATAACCTGCATTCAATTAAAAGCTCTTTGTCCTTTGATTTTTTCATCACCGTAGCAAGATTCTGTTTTGCCGTGGTATATTGTCCCAGCATTGCATAGTATTTTGCCAGGTAAAACAAATATTGATCCAGCGGTTTTTCCTTGTACGCGTCCTTTAAAAAGCGTATGGCGTTTTCGATTTTGTTGTCAACCTCATAGGCGGTGGCCAGGTATTCATAGAGATCGAACTCCCTGTTTCCTTCTTTTAAGGCAAGCTCAAGATATTTAATACTAAGATCCAGATAGTTGATCCCTTTTAAAAAATAGGCCTTGCCGAGAATGTAGTGTATTTGATGTTTTATCGTCACATCATCATGAAGCAGGGCACGGCGTAAGGAAATGATGCACTGGTCAAGCAGATCGGTGATTTGGGAATCAAGTGAGTTTGAGTATAATTTGTAAAAGGAGGTAAAATTCCGCAATAAAAAGAAAGAATGGGAGGAACCCTGGAAAAAATTACTGAACAGCTTGATGACCTCGGCCCAGGCTTTATAAAAATAAGAAAATCCTCTGTAGGTTAAATAATAATTATCGAGGGGTTTTTCCGCCAGGTAATAATCACTGATTTTTATGATTTCGTCATATTGTCTGTTCTCCCAGAGTGAGGCGAGGTCTTTGTTTGTATCGATAGGTACGGGAGTGGAGGTGGATGCCGCCGGTACAGGCAGTAGCGTAATAAAACCCAGAACCGCTGCGCCGGCGATTAATACGGCGGCAATAATAAAAAAAAATTTTTTTTTCTTCTTTGAAGATTTAATCTGATATCGTTCGTAATTGAGTATCATTATTTTTCCGTTTGCATTCATTCTAAATTAACTTTGAAGAAAAAGTCAATCTGTTCATCAAAGTTAATCAAGTTTGTATTGGGGGTAAATAAAAAAAGACAGGTGAATAAGCCGGGTTCTGTTTAAAATCACCATCTATCTTAACCGGTCTGTCGCCAAACCGGTTTTGTGCGGCCTACCCGCAGGTTTTATATAAGCGAGCAACTCCCTGCTGTTTGGCCTTGCTCCTGATGAGGTTTATCGTGCCTTTATTGTTGCCAACAAAGCGGTGAGCTCTTACCTCGCCTTTTCACCCTTACCCGACCACAAAATCAAAGATCTTGTGCCCCGGCGGTATGTTTTCTGTGACACTGTCTGTCCATCGCACCTGACCACCGAATAATTTTACTTTTTCCATACATTTGCGCTCAAGTGTATGAAATCATTCGGTGGTCAGGTGGTCAGGCCCGGTTATTACCCGGCATCATGCTCTGCGGAGCCCGGACTTTCCTCCGAAGGTTTTCATCCTCCGGCGGTGATATCACCCGTCTTTTTTATTTAATCGTCGCTGTCGGCATCGTCGCTGCCGTCGGTATCCGATTCTTCTTCACTGTCGTCTTCATTCTCCTCTTCCTCGTCCGTGCCGTCGGTATCTTCGTTTTCAATCTTGTCGCTGAGAGGAAAAAACAGTATGCGTGAGCATTCCGGACAAAACATTATTCCGTCACCAAGCTTGACGTTGTTGACAAATTGGGGAGTGAGAATAATATTACATCCGGTACAAATACCGTTTCGTATGGGAACAATTCCTATTCCCGCTTTACTTCTGATTATTCTTTCGAATTTAAAAAGAATATCCTCATCGAGTCCGGGAGTGATCTTTACTTCCTCTTTTTCCAGATTTTTCAAGAGTTTTTGTTTTTCCTTTATCTCTTGTTTCACCCGTACCTGTTCAGATTTTACCTCATCTTCCTGCTTCTGGATCATCAGGTTTTCTTTTTCAAGTGTCGTTGCCATTTCAGTCAGCTGATTTTCCAGTTTTAGAATTTCCTTACGAAAATCCTGTTCCTTGTTGGTAATATCCTTGATCTGCTTGTCCAGGGCCTCATATTCCCGTTGGGTCTTTATTTTATCCATCTGCTGTTCATATTTTTCCCGTTCATGTTCGGCCTCACCCATTCTCTGTTTGTAGTCCTTTATTCTGTGCTGAATGTCATCATGTATTCTGCTTTTATCACTGTAGGACTTTTTCAAGCGATCCAATAATTCAAGCTTGGTATTGATCAGCTTGGGAATTTCGGAAACCTCATTCTCGATGTCACATTTTTGTGAGAGGATTTCCTGTAAAACCTGTAGTTTATCGAACACTTCACTTAACATATGCTACCCCTTAATAATCTAAATAATCTTTCAAGCGTCTGCTTTTTTTCGGATGTCGTAATCGCCGTAAGGCCTTGGCTTCTATCTGACGGATGCGTTCCCTCGTAACATTGAAATGCAATCCGACCTCTTCCAATGTCAATGAATACCCGTCCACCAGGCCGAACCTCATCTTCAAAACCTCCTGCTCCCGTGGAGGAAGGGAGGTTAGGACGCTGTGCAACTGCTGCTGCAGAATACGAAAGGCCGTCTGGCTGGCGGGATTTTCAATATCCTTGTCTTCGATAAAATCACCCAAAAGCGAGTCTTCCTCTTCCCCGATCGGCGTTTCCAGGGAAATGGGCTCCCGTGCCACATTCTTTACCGACTTGACCCGGGCGATTGACCATCCCAGATGTTCGGCGATCTCCTCATCCGAGGGCTCGCGTCCCAGGATCTGCATCAACTGCCTGGATTCGCGCATTACCTTGTTGATCTGTTCGATCATATGCACCGGTACCCTGATGGTCCTTGCCTGATCGGAAATTGAGCGCGTAATTGCCTGGCGGATCCACCAGGTGGCGTAGGTTGAGAATTTATATCCCTTGCGATATTCGAATTTTTCCACCGCCTTGATCAGGCCGATATTGCCCTCCTGGACCAGATCGAAAAAGTGCAGGCCCCTGTTGGTGTATTTTTTTGCGATACTCACCACCAGGCGTAGATTGGCCTTAATGAGCTTGTCTTTGGCGTTTTTCATCATAATTTTGCCGCGTTCAACCTCTTTTGCCTTTTCCAAGACGGTTTCCAGTACGTCCTCGAATTCTATCTCTATCTTCTGGAACTTTTTTTCGATGAGTTGAATATTCCGGATGAGGTCCTTTACCTTGTCCGCGGGAAGGTTGAGTTTTTTTTCAATTTTCTCACACTCCCCCTTTTTGGCAAGACTGCGTGTCAGGTTCTTAAAACCCTGGGCGTCGGTTATCATCAGGCGTTTCTCGATTTTTTTCCTGTCTTTTTGCAGAGAGCGTATTTTGCGCGCCGCGATCATATACTTATCCGCAAACAGGTTAATTTCTTCCGCCTGAAAGTCAACTTTTTTCAGGTTTGCCAAAAGGGCTTTGCGGGTTTTAGCTAGTTCGGCATTACCGAAAATATCACCGATCTCCTCTTCCAATTTCTTTTTCAACTCAATATGCTGTTTAAGAAGCGGAAATATCTCTTTTATATATTCCCGGTAAAAAAGGTTTAAGCGCTTGCGTTCGGCAAGTATTTCGGATACCTCTTTTTTGGAGATGTTCATTTCCCTCGGATCTTTTTTGGAGAGCGCTTTAAGGGAGATTTTGAAGAACTCGGTAATCAGTACATTGGAGTCCATGACCACGCTTTTTATAATATTCTCTCCTTCTTCCATCTTTTTTGAGAGAATAACCTCCTGTTCGGCGGTCAACAGATTCTCTTTACCGATCTCCCGCAGATAAAGGCGGATTGGGTCGTCTATTGAGCTTTCCTTGCCCTCACTGTAGAGAACCTTCTTTTTCTTTTTCTCGACCTTCTCCTCTTCTTCCTCATCAATCTGCAAAGAGATTTCTTCCTCTGCCAGCTTGATATTATTGCTTTCTATCAACACAAGTACTTCCTCAATTTTATCCGTGTTTACGATATAATCAGGGAGAAAATCATTTACTTCATCATAGCTGATACTTTTTTTCTGTTTCGCGTATTTGAGTAGTTTAATTACAGCAGGATCGTTCTTCAAATCTGACATCTTATAGTACCTTTATCTTTTGTAGTTCTCCGTCTAAAAACATTTTTTCCATCTGCAATTCCCTGATATTCACAAAGCCGTTTTCATTCTTTTCGTATTCTTGCAGCTGCTTTTCGATACTATCCCTTTTTTTCTCCAGGCTTTTCTGCTTTATCCGCATAATACTGTCACGGATAAGCTTTTCGTGATTCAAGGTATATTCCTCTGATGAAATCTTTTTTAATAATAGTTCTTTTAACCCCTCATCGTCAATTTTTTCCATCAATGCATCAATAGATTCTTCTTCGTTTCTGAAACATTCCTCCAGGGCAATATAAAGTTTTCGGGCAGTATCGTCCTCTATGTCATCTAATGACAGTATACTTCTAACTTTCGGAAAAAACTCTCTAAAAATTGATACCGCAAACATCAGGAATAATTCAATAGATTTCTTTTCTTTTATCTCACGTTTTCTCTTATTCTGCAACGAACTATACGCCGGTTTGCCGTGTACAAAATCCGTCCAGATTACATCCTTGTCCACCCGCAATGCATCTGCCAGCATCTCAAGATACCCGTACTGTTTAACCTGCGTCTTTATCCTCCTTAAATACGGGAAGATACTGTTCAGCACCCTTTCCTTTCCATAAGGAGTGGAGGCGTCAAACAGGGTAAGCGCACGCTTCAGAATATATTGAAATCCATTTATAGGCGATTCTAAAAGTTTTTGCAAGACGGATACGCCGTCCTGCGCGGCGATTATGTCGGCCGGATCGTTACCTGCCGGAAGTTCCAATACCTCAACCTGCAGATCATTATTTTCCAGGATTTCGATTGTCCGTAAGGTGGCCTTCATTCCCGCCTCATCCGAATCGAACAACAGGTAGCCTTTTTCCGCGTAGCGTTTTAAGAGTTTGGCCTGACTGTCGGTAAAGGCCGTACCCAGCGGCGCGATACCGTGCCTAATGCCCGCTTTATACAGGGCAAGCACATCGGTATACCCTTCAACCAGAATGAAACAGGACTGCTCCTTGATATGGGGAAGCGCCAGATGGATGCCGTAGAGATTGTCCCCTTTATGGAAATAGCTTGTTTCCGGCGAATTGATATATTTTGGTCCGAAATCCGAGAGGTTTCTGCCGCCGAAACCCAGAATCTCATTCCTGGTGTTGTAAATAGGAAATATCACCCTGTCGTAGAAATAAGGGCTGCGGTTTTTGGAGAAAAGCCCGCTTTGGATTAAGAATTCCTCGCTATAATTTTTTTTCAATAGAAATGAATGCAGCCAACTCTTGGATTTCGGAGCGTAGCCGAGTTGGAACTCCTCCTGGATTTGCGGTTCAATCCCCCTTTTCTGCAGGTAGGTCCGGGCATGTACCGCCTGCTCGTTATGGAGCAGGATGTGGTGAAAACTTCCGCATAATTTTTTGTTCAGATCAATAAACGCATCTCTTTTAACGGCTTGTTTAAGCTGCTGCCCGGAGCTTACCAGGGTTTCAAGGGGAATTCCGGCTTTTTTGGCCAGCATATGTGCCGCCTCGGTAAATGAAAGCTTTTCAACCTCCATGACAAAGGTATATGCGCTGCCGCCCTTATGGCAGCCGAAACAATAATAGACCTGCTTTTCCGGAGTGACACAAAACGACGGTGTCTTTTCAGTGTGGAACGGGCACAAACCCCAGTAGCGGGTTCCTTTTTTGGTCAGACTGACATATTCATTAATAAGATCCACGATATTAATACGGGATGAGATCTGATTAATTATATGCTCGGGGATACGCATTAAATGCCCCTGCCTCCTTGAAATAATTCTTGATTTTCGTACCTTCCGTTAGTACTTCAAATATAATTTCTTGGCCGATACGTGTTCATTAAAGTTTACGGAAAAATGGTGTCTGCCCGTTTTGGGATCTTCCAGCACGAAGTATAAATAATCGGTATCCGCCGGCGCAAATACGGCAGACAGGGATACAAGTCCCGGATTACTGATGGGTCCGGGCGGAAGACCGTAGTGCTGGTATGTATTATAGGGAGAAGGAATCTGAAGATCGATATCCCACAGGCGGTCTGCGTGCGGTTGTCCCAGGAGCTCGGTTTTAATAAATCCGATTGTGGCGCAGGATTCAAGCCGGATGTGACGCTGCAGCCGGTTATAAAAAACCGAGGCAATAATAGGGGCCTCTTCTTTGCGGCGGTATTCTTTTTCCACAATCGAGGCAAGAACTACCTTCCGGTAGAGTTCTTCCGGAGTGAGATCCTTATAATCGGGATACACGGATTTCAGGCGAATAAAAAAGGTTTTTACCATTATTTCAGCTATCTGCGGCGCCGAGATTTCTCTGGGTAAAAAATAGGTGTCCGGAAAAAGATAACCTTCAGTATTAGCGGATGGTATGGAAAATTTGTGCAGAAGCGCAGGTGATTTTGTGGCGTTTAAAAACTTACGTTCGGTCGTGAGGCCCTGTTTTTCCAGCACACGGGCGATGTCGGTCCGGGTAAAGCCTTCGGGAATGGTTACGCGTATCAGGTCCTGGCTGCCGGATACCAGCAGATTATGGATGTCCAGAGTGCTGAGCCCGGGATTGATACGATACACACCGCTCTTGAAGGAACGCTCCGTCCCGTAGAGTTTGGTGATGACGCGCATTAAGAGGCCGGATTTGATCAGGCCTCCCTGCTCCAGCCGTGTGATGATACTTTCCGTACTCTCTCCTTTTTGAATTTGAAAAAGCACACCGTCCTCGGGGATATCAGCCTGCGGACTGTTGAGAATAGTAACGGCACTGATTAGGGTGACTGTCAGTAGACCGAGAAACACAGCGATAATAATAAGTATAAACGGCAATCTCCAGATTTTCATATAAGACCTATATTCACGGTTTTGGGGTTATTCACTATAAATATACATAATTTTTTTGCACAAAACAAAGATAATTTATATTTTATGTACATCCTCGATCTCATCGATTGTCAGCAGCTCGTAGGCCTTTTTTTCAATCTTGTTAAACAACGGAATAACCTTGTCATTGGTGTTTAACGCCGTTTTTACCAACCGGAACAGCTCAATAAGCTCGGATTTGCTGAGTTCAATTCTGCAATCAAATGAATCATCCATGAGATTTTATTTTTTCTGTATTATCGATGTAGGTTGCCACATGATGCGGGAGCAGCTCAATAAACCTTTCTTTTAATCTCTTTTTCAGCCAGTATTCGATCTTCCGCCTGGGATGAAACGTCCCGTTACCGATACCGGGACACATTTTTTTCTGTTCCAGCCAGGAAGAGTATGAGCTTAAGATGGAACTCCAAAAGGGATAGCTTTTACATTGCAGCGGACGCTTTTTATAAACCCGGCACGCGCCGTCGGCCCAGAAGATACAATCGTAATTTTGCTTTTCACGCAAACTGAGCCGGTAAAACCCGTTCACGCTGACAATGCGGCAGTATTTCCTTAAGAATTCAGCCCTGCCAAGGCCGGTTGCCGGAAGCAGATTTGTCACATCCTTTTCGGAAAGAAAAACATATCCCGGTGTGTGCCTGCAACAGTTCGAACAGCGAGTGCAGCTGAACTGTAATCCTTTGTTTATATGATTCATGTTCAAGACGAGCTTTCCTAAAAATTCCTTTTAAAAAAGTATGGGGAGAGAAGGATTCGAACCTTCGAAGGCGTAGCCAACAGATTTACAGTCTGCCCCCTTTGACCGCTCGGGAACCTCCCCTTTCTTTGCAAAGCCACCTGTCGGACTCGAACCGACAACCCCGAGATTACAAATCACGTGCTCTACCAGCTGAGCTAAGGTGGCATTACGTGCAGATTAAAATAGTAAAAAACGCGTTAAAAGTCAAGACCAGCAATTTTAAATTTGTTCTTTTCATTGCAAACCAGGTTGAAGGAGGTTTGCAGTAGTATGAAGATATAATCGTAAAAATTTAAAAGTGCCGGCAAAAACGGGGAGATACCAATAATTCTCATTGCGAATTCTTGGGTCATGACTAAATCCTTGAGAAAAAACAGCCGCAGCTTGACTATTTATCTGTTGTAAAGTAGCTTTTAAGGAGCTATTGGGGTGGCTTTCTTTTTTAGCGGAAGAAAGCCTGAGATTATACCCGTAGAACCTGATCTGGGTAATGCCAGCGTAGGGAACGAAAGCAGTCTTTTCCGGTTATAATCCCACCCAGCAAAAATATACGCATATATCAGGTATGGCAACGGTTCATCCCTGATCATGAAGGAGGAAACATGCAAACTACCGAAGTCTATGAAATTCTTAAAAAGGTACGTACGCAAAAGCCATTAGTGCATCATATTACCAACTGGGTGACGATTTATGACTGTGCCAATATCGTGAAAGTGTTCGGTGCTTCACCCGTTATGGCCCATGCACCGGAAGAGGTGGCTGACATGACGGCACTGGCTTCCGGACTGGTACTGAACATCGGGACACTTACCAAAGAAATTATCGCGTCGATGAAACTCGCGGGTAAAGCGGCCAATACCAAAGGTATACCCGTGGTACTTGATGTCTGCGGGGCCGGGGCAACCCCTTTCCGTGACAAGATGTGTGAGGAATTGCTGGAGTCCGTAAAAGTGGATATCATCAAAGGGAATTCATCCGAGGTTGCGCGGGTGGCCGGTGAATCCGTTCAGACCAAAGGGGTCGACGCGGTGGATGTCGAAAAAAGCCTGATTCACGTAGCCGGGGAACTGGCCCAAAGAAAAAACTGCACCGTGGTTATAACCGGTAAGGAGGATATCATCGCGGATAACAGAGGGAATCTGTATCGGGTTAACAATGGGCATGAAATGATGGCCGGAATTGTAGGGACAGGGTGTATGGCCGCTTCGGTGGTCGGGACCTTTTCCGCGGTGGAAGCCGATTATGCCCGTGCGGCCGCCGCCGGCCTGTCTTGTTATGAGATTGCCGCGGAACTGGCTGCCGGTAAGACTTCCGGTGCGGGCAGTTTCAAGGAACTGCTGTTCGATTTTGTTTCCGGTCTGAAACAGGATGACCTGGAAAACCGCATCAGGATAGCATAAATGAAGGGCTATTATTTTATTACCGATACCTCCTTGAGTATTCATGGCGATCTCTCGGATGTCAAGGCCGCCTGTCGGGCAGGGGTGGAAATTATCCAATACCGTCAAAAAAACGCTTTGACAAAAGATTTATATCATGAAGCTTTAGAGTTAAAAAAATTATGCAAAAATAGTATATTTATTATTAACGACCGGCTGGACATCGCACTGGCCGTACAGGCTGACGGTATTCACATCGGACAGGATGATCTTCCCCTGCCCGTGGTTAGAAAAATACTGGGCGGCAAGGCGGTGGTCGGGGTAACGGTGCACAACGTTGAAGAGGCCGTGCTCGCGCAGAAACAGGGGGCCACCTACCTGGCGGTAAGCCCGGTATTCGAAACCTCCACCAAAAGCGACGCGGGCCGGCCCTGCGGGGTGGAGCTGATAAGGGAGGTAAAAAAAGTCTGCCGTCTGTCCATAACCGCGATCGGGGGCATTTCCCTTGATAATACCGCGGAGGTGATAATGGCAGGCGCGGATATGGTATGTGCCGTTTCCGCGGTGGTGAAAAGCCGTGATGTAGAAAAACAAATTAAACGATTTCAGGAGATGTATCATGACGCAGTTGGAATGCGCTAAAAAGAACAAAATTACCCCTGAAATGGAAGCGGTGGCCGCACGGGAACAAATTCCTCAGCGGACCTTGTGCAGGGACATCGCATCCGGTCATACGGTAATTACAAAAAGCAAGGCCCATGATTGTACGCCGTTGGGTATCGGCAAGAATTTACATATTAAAATAAATGCCAATATCGGTACGTCGACCATGTGTGCGAACGCGCACATGGAGCTTGTCAAACTGGAGGCCGCGGTAAAATACGGTGCCGATACGGTGATGGACCTGAGTACCGGTGGTGATATCGATGCGGTCCGCCGGCTGGTGATAAAAAAATCACCGGTTCCGATCGGTACGGTTCCGATTTACCAGGCAATTACGCAGCATCCGGAACCGGATTCCCTGAGCGAGGAGGATTTTATCCGCGCTATCGAGAATCACGTAAAAGACGGGGTGGATTTCATCACGGTGCATTGCGGAATCCGCAAGGGCCATATTCACTTGTTACAAAACAGGATTATGGGTGTGGTCTCCCGCGGGGGAAGTTTTCTGGTGAAATGGATGCTTGATCACGACAGGGAGAACCCCCTCTATACCCACTATGATGATATTTGTGCAATCGCCAAGGAAAATGATGTTGTTTTGAGTCTGGGGGACGGTTTACGGCCGGGGTGCCTCGCCGATGCCACGGACAAAGCCCAGCTGGCCGAACTCCGGACCCTGGGTGAGCTGGCACGACGTGCCTATAAAAACGGCGTACAGGTGATGATAGAGGGCCCCGGGCATGTACCGCTGCAGCAGATTGAAAAAAATATAAAACTGCAGAAAAAATACTGTCACGGCGCTCCTTTTTATGTACTCGGTCCTTTGGTGACAGACATTGCGCCGGGATATGATCATATTGTGGGCGCCATCGGCGGAAGTTTGGCGGCGTATTACGGTGCAGATTTTCTCTGCTACCTTACTCCCAAGGAGCACCTGGGGTTGCCGGGACTGGAACACGTAATAGACGGGGTGGTCGCCTCGAAAATAGCGGCCCATGCGGCTGATATTGCCCGCGGCCGGGAGGGAGCGCGGGACGCGGATGACCGCATGTCCAGGGCCAGAAGCAACCTGGACTGGGACGGGATGTATGCCCGGGCCATGAATCCGGAAAAAGCCAGGGAACTGCGGGAAAAGGATCTTGAGGGTACTCGCGATGTCTGTTCCATGTGCGGTGATTTCTGTTCCGCCAAGATAAACAGAGAGACCCGTGAACATTTCTAACAGGACAGGCAATGGAAATACGTGAAATCGGCGGTGAGTTCGCCCTTATCAGGAGGGTAACACAGGGAAGACCTGCAGACAGGCAGGTAATAAAGGGCATTGGAGACGACTGTGCGGTGCTTGCGTACAGTAATTCGGAATACCTCCTGGTTACCACCGATATGATGGTGGAAGACGATCATTTTACCCTCCGCTGGTACTCTCCCGTTCAGATAGGAAGAAAACTGATGGAGGTCAATGTCTCGGACATCATCAGTATGGCCGGAACCCCCACGTATGCGTTTCTATCCATGTGCCTGCCCTCAGGGGCGACTGTGGAGTTTATGGATGCGTTTTACAAAGGGCTCTATACATCGGCAGGGATTCACGGGGTACAACTCCTGGGGGGTGATACCACCCACGGAAAACACTTCGTATTCAACCTTACCCTGCTTGGTCTGGTCCAAAAGCAGGCTGTGCGGCTGCGTGCGGGGGCCAAACCGGGCGACATTATTTGTGTTACCGGTACATTAGGCGGCAGTACCGCGGGCCTGAAACTGCTGCAAAAGGGGTTGTCCGGTTATACGGATGATCACCTGCTGCCAACCTCACGAAAAGCGGCTGAAGCCGAGCTGATCGGCCGTTTTGCGCATGCCATGATCGATGTCAGCGACGGTCTGGCCAGCGAGGTCACCCACATCTGTAATGAAAGTAATTGCGGAGCATGTATACAATATGATACTATTCCGCTTTCCGCTCACACCATCCGCTCTGCCGACCTGCTGGGTGAGGACCCCCATGATTTTGCCCTGTACGGCGGGGAGGATTTCGAGCTTGTATTTACCATGCGTAAGGCTGATCTGCAGGAGTTAAGGAAGCATTTCACGGATTTCAGTGTTGTGGGGGAGATTCTTCCCCGGAAACGGGGTGTCTGCATCAGGCGAGACGGGCAAACCCGGCCCGTTAAAGGCGGTTATAATCATTTTAACTAAAAGGCACCTAACTAATCAGTTTTTCACAATTATTCTGAAATAACGTTTTTTTCCGGCACGCAGCAGGATCATTCCGTCTTTGACCATATCCGACACGATCATGGTGTCAATATCGGTAAGATTCACATCATTTACATAGGCCCCGCCCTGGGTCACCAGGCGCCGTGCTTCACTCTTTGACGAACAGAGCTCGGTACGGCTGAAAAGATCCAGGATATTAATCCCGTTTTGCAGCTCACTCCCGTCAATTTCTATCGACGGCATGGCATCAAACCCGGCCTTGCCGTCCTTTTTAAACAGGGCACGTGATGCCTCCCTGGACTTGTCCGCCTCTTCTCGACCGTGGACCGTGGCGGTCAGTTCATACGCCAGGATCTCTTTGGCCTCATTGATATTATTGTCTTTAAGGGCGGCCAGTTCATTTATTTCCTTAACCGGCAGATAGGTATATAAAAGGAGAAATTTTTCCACGTCCTGGTCCGGGATGTTTACCCAGTATTGGTAAAAATCATACACCTCCGTAATCCCCGCATCAAGAAAAAGGGCACCCTTTTCGGTTTTGCCCATCTTTTTACCGTCCGCGCGGGTTACCAGGGGATGGGTCAGGGCATAAACATCCGCACTTTCCACACGGCGCACAAGCTCCATGCCGGAGACAATGTTCCCCCATTGATCATCACCGCCCATCTGCAGACGGCATCCGTGTTTCTGAAAAAGCACTAGGAAATCATATGACTGCAGCAACTGGTAATTGAATTCTATAAACGAGAGTCCGGTTTCCAGGCGAATCTTGTAGGTTTCGAAACTAAGCATACGGTTTACGGAAAAATGTCTGCCGATGTCGCGCAGAAACTCGATGTAATTAAGGCCCGCCAGCCAGTCGGCATTGTCCACCAGAAGGGCGTTGTTGCCGGAAAAATCGATGAAACGCGAAATCTGTTCTTTCAGCACTTCCCCGTTTTGTTTTATTGTGTCTATGGAAAGCATCCGGCGCATTTCACTTTTGCCTGACGGATCGCCGATGCGCGCGGTACCCCCTCCCACCAGGGCAATGGGTTTATGGCCGGCCCGCTGCAGGTGCGACATGGCAAACAGGGGAATCAGGTGACCAACGTGCAGGCTGGGATACGTCGGGTCAAAACCAACGTAAAAGGTCACCTGCTCGTTCTCCAGCATATTTTTCAGGGCGCCTTCATCCGAACACTGCTTAAGAAAACCACGTTCCTGTAATATCTCAAAACCTCCGGGCATCAGCTTGGTCTCCTATAATCTTTGATCTCTTTTTTTATACGCGGCACAATTTCGTCGATCTTAATCCGTACCTGTTCCATGGAGTCCCTGAAGCGCAGGGTTACGGTCCCGTTTTCCTTGGTTTCGTAATCCACCGTAAGGCCGAAGGGTGTGCCGATCTCATCCTGCCGGCGATAGCGGCGGCCGATTGCCCCACCCTGGTCATAAAAGGTGGTGAACTCTTCTCGCAGTTCTTTTTCGATTTTTTGTGCCAGTTCGGCCAGGCCGTCCTTTTTCACCAGCGGGAATACCCCCGCGGTTATGGGTGCCACGGCCGGGTGCAGGCGCATGACCACCCTGTTCTCACCCTGTGCCTCGTCCTCGTCATACGCGTCACTCAGTACGACAAGTACCTGCCTGGTCAGACCGGCAGAGGTTTCTATGATATAGGGGATATAGCGCTCATTGTTCACCTCATCCAGGTAGCGCAGATCCTTACCGGAGAACTCCGTATGCTGGGTCAGGTCATAATCCGTACGGTTGTGGATACCTTCGATCTCGTTCCAGCCGAAGGGAAACTCATACTCGATATCGAAGGCCTTTTTGGCATAAAATGCCAGTTCATTCGGCCCATGCTCATGAAAGCGCAGTCGTTCCGGCCGTATTCCCAGCTTCGCATAATAGGCCAGGCGTTCTTTTTTCCAGAACTCGAACCACCTGTCGTCCTGGTCGGGTTTGATAAAAAACTGCATTTCCATCTGTTCGAACTCGCAGGTACGGAAAATAAAATTCTTGGTGGTAATCTCGTTGCGAAAGGCCTTGCCCACCTGGGCGATGCCGAAAGGTATTTTTAAGCGGCTGGTATTGCACACGTTTTTAAAATTGACGTAAATCCCCTGGGCGGTTTCCGGGCGCAGGTACACAATCGAGGCATCCTCCTCCACCGGCCCGATATGGGTCTTGAACATCAGGTTGAACATTCTGGGTTCGGTAAGCTGTCCGCCGCAGTTGGGACACTTTTTGGAGGCGCGGTTCTCTTCGGGAAGCTGGTCCTCGCGAAAACGCTGTTTACAGCCCTTGCAGTCCACCAGCGGATCAGTAAAGTTCGTTACGTGGCCGGAGGCCTCCCACACGCGGGGATGCATCATAATGGCGGCGTCGATCCCCACGATGTTGTCATGAAGCTGTGTCATCTCCTTCCACCAGAGGCGCTGGATGCGGTTTTTCAGTTCGATACCCAGCGGGCCGTAGTCCCAGGCGGAAGCCAGTCCGCCGTATATCTCGCTTGACTGAAAGATAAATCCCCTTCGTTTGCATAAAGAGGTCAGTTTGTCCATAGTAGCCTTGTTTTCCATTTTTTCGTCTCCATTTGTTATTGTTGTAGCAGCGTCAGGGCCTGTTCGATCCTTGCAAGGGTTTTTTGCTTCCCCAGAATTCGCAGTGATTCGAAAAGCGGGGGAGAAACCGTGGTAGCGGTTATCGCCACGCGCAGCGGCATAAGCAGCTGACCGAGTTTAACTCCAAGCTCATCCGCCGCGGCACGAAACAGGGCCTCGTTTTCATCATCGGAACGGGTATCAAACCCGTTGATCAGTTCGCCGGTTTTTTTAAGAATTTCGACGGTTTTTTCGGCATCCGCTTTTTTGGGAATCAGCTCAGCCGCCTCCTTCACCCTGATATCCGTAAATAAAAAGCGCACCAGGGCTGAAACATCAGAAAGCAGGTTGAGCCGTTCCTGCACCAGCGGTATTATCGTTCGTATCCGGGAGAGTTCTTCCTCGGATGCCGGATCGCCGACCAGGCCGTCCTTTTGCAGGAAGGGCAGCAGCCGACCGGCCAACTCTTCTGCGGACAGTTTGCGTATATACATGCCGTTGAACCACTCAAGCTTTTTATAATCAAAGACCGCGGGCGATTTGTTCAGTTTGTCCAGTGAAAAAAGCCGCGAAAGCTCTTCAACGCTGAAGAACTCGGTCTTATCATCATAGGCCCAACCCAACAGGGAGATATAATTGATCAGGGCCTCCTTCAGGTAGCCCTGTTCCCGAAACTCGCGGACCGCGGTTGAGCCGTGCCGTTTTGATAGTTTCTGCCCGTCCTGTCCCATGACCATGGGCAGGTGACAGTATTTGGGCGGAGCCCATCCGAACGCCTGATAAAGCAAAACGTGCAGGGGGCCGGAAGAGAGCCATTCCTGGGCGCGCAGCACGTGGCTTATTTCCATCAGGTGATCATCCACGATATTGGCCAGATGATAGGTGGGAAATCCGTCGGATTTAAGCAATACCGGGTCCGGATTGATGTCCCGGTTGGCGCGTTCGATATCACCCAGAAGCTCATCATGCAGAACGGTACTGCCTTCAAGGGGAATTTTAAAGCGGATGACCGGGGATATCCCTTGTTTTTCATAGTCCGCCCGCTGCTGCGGTGTCAGGTTCCTGCAGTGGCGGTCGTATCCGAAAGCGGTCTTCTGTTCGGCCTGGGTTGCGCGTAGTTTTTCCAGGCGCGCCGGCGAGCAGTAGCAGGGGTACGCCCGGTCGTTCTGCAAGAGCTGCTGTGCGTATTTCTTGTAGAGTTCACTCCGCTCTGACTGCAGGTACGGCGCGTGCGGCCCGTTTTTATCCGGGCCTTCATCCCACGCTATCCCGAGCCAGGAAAAAGTGTCATAAATGTCCTGCAGGGCGGCGGGGTCAAAGCGGGTACGATCGGTATCCTCAATGCGAAGGATAAAGGTTCCGTGCATGCTGCGGGCAAAGAAATAGTTGAACAGCGCCGTGCGCAGGCCGCCGATATGCTGTTTGCCTGTGGGTGACGGCGCATAACGTACTCTGATACTCATAGTGTAGGGCTGATTATATAAGGCTAGGCGCCATGGGTCAATACAGGGAGGGAACGTTGTGGATTGACAAAATGGACATAGGTGAGTTAACTAAAGAATGGATTCGATATTATACGTGGGAATCATTATAACAGTCGGATACTTTTTCGGGGAACTTGTTGAAAAAATCAGGCTGCCGAAAGTAACCGGATATATTATCGCCGGTCTTCTGCTTAACCATCAGATAGTTCCCTTTATACCGGATGCTTTTATTGAACATACCAATCTGGTGACGAATATCTCGCTCTCCTTCATTACTTTTTCCGTGGGCGGGACACTCCACTATAAAACCATTAAAAAGCTCGGAAAAAGTATCGTCCTGATTACACTGCTCGAAGCGGAGTTTGCCTTTCTATTGGTTATTCTCGGTTTTTTGCTGGTAACGCCGTTTTTGGTGAATATCGGCGATGCATCATGGGCAGCCGTGGTTGTCCCGCTCAGTCTTCTTGCCGGTGCTCTTGCATCACCCACGGACCCGACCGCCACGCTGGCGGTTATACATGAATATAAGGCACATGGCGAGGTCACTTCCACTATCATGGGAGTAGCCGCGTTCGACGACGCCCTGGGAATTATCAATTACAGTCTGGCCGTCGCGATTTCCGGAATATTCATCGCCGGCCGGACTTTCAGCATGTCCGCGTCAATCATTACACCTCTGATTGATATTGCAGGAGCGGTGGCCACGGGAATCGCCTACGGGGTGGTGTTAAACCTGATCACCGGATTTTTTAAAAAGGAATCGGAAGGCTCCCTTATTGTAATCATCCTGGGGATTCTGCTTCTCTGCTTCGGTACTGCTGTACTGTTGGGAGTGGATGAGCTTCTCTCCACAATGGTTGTGGGAATTGTGGTCACGAATTTCAATCCCAGAAGAAAACAGATTTTCCGCATACTGGAACGGTACGTGGAAGAGTTGGTGTTCGTACTTTTTTTTACCGTAAGCGGAATGCGGCTTGATTTTTCGGTACTGGCGAACTCCTTGTTGCTTGGTTTTTTCTTTATACTCTTCCGGTTTCTGGGCAAGGTATCGGGAGCGGTTTCCGGCGGGATCTTGGCCCGTTCCCCGGCCAAGGTTAAAAAGTACACCTTCGGAGGACTCATTCCGCAGGGAGGAATTGTGATCGGGCTTGCGCTGCTGGTCAAGCAGAAAACCGGCTTTCAGAACGTGGCGGACATCCTGATCAGCATCATTATCGGAGCGGCGGTAATCCACGAATTAATCGGGCCGATCCTGTCCAAAACGGTCCTGAAACGCGCGGGAGAAATAAAGGATGAAAAGAGCAGCTGAAAGTTGGTTGCCGTGTTGCGGTGGACCACCACGCCGTACGTTTGCTATTCTGTTTGCGTCGGATCTGTGCTCCCCTGTCGGTATCAATGTGGGGTTGAACATCATAAAAAAAACAGTTATAAATCTGGTACGGAGGAACTCAATGACCTATAAAACATACAGTGACCTTATAAGACCGCAGTCGGCTGTTATGGGCCGTTTATACGATCTGCTGCTGATGGCAGTGGGTGTGGTCGCCATTACTTTCAGTGCCTACATACGTATTCCCCTGCCCTTTTCCCCGGTGCCCCTTACCGGGCAGACCCTTACCGTGCTTTTAATCGGGATTCTTTACGGACGAAAACGCGGGGCGATCTGTGTGCTTGCCTATGTCATGACGGGTATCGCCGGTCTTCCGGTCTTCCAGGGAGGGCATTTCGGACTGGATTATATTATCAAAGGAGCCACGGCCGGTTACCTTTTCGGCTTTATCGTCGCGGCTTTTGCAACCGGATATCTGGCCGAGCACGGTTTTGACCGGTCATTCTGGAAGGTGTTCACCGCCATGTTTCTGGGTGATATCATTCTTTTATCGTTCGGCTCGCTTTGGCTGGCAGCCCTGGGAACAAATGATGTACTGCTGAAAGGTTTTATCCCTTTTATTCCCGGAGATATCGTCAAAATATTGGCTGCCACCGCGATACTGCCCACGGGCTGGAAACTGATCGGCAAAATACATAAATAATAATTATCCCGCATAATCGGGAGAACGGCCGCCGCTTGTGTGATCGGCCGGCTCCCGGGTCTATGGCCGATCCGTGGTTTTACGATCTGCCGCCACCTAACCGCCTGTGTCGATATCACGTACACATTGTATTATCCAACCGGCTTTGAGCGGATATTCCCCCGCGCATAGGAGACAAACACCCCGGCAAAGTTAAGTAACGCAAAAATACGGAAACCTACGGTCATTACGCTTTGAAACGCGGCGGACTGCTCCGACGTAATTTGCACATGCCCGATAAACAGCGATAACAACAACAGTGCCACCCCCATGCTGAGCATCTGCCCCATGACACGCATCGCACCAACAAGCGCGGAT